>TARA_R110002051_G_scaffold204351_3_pt1 | contig 10068 bp, 13 predicted proteins | sample TARA_R110002051 | Tara Oceans TARA_R110002051 (sample SAMEA4397023) | marine metagenome | biome: Polar Biome; feature: [MES] marine water layer (ENVO:01000295) within the mesopelagic zone...; material: water (ENVO:00002006), including particulate matter (ENVO:01000060) such... | reverse complement strand
AGAATACTTCATGCAAGTCCAAAGTGAAGAAGATTCTATTTGGGGACAAAAGGACGTAAGGATATTTGATGGGTATACGGAAATGAATGAAGACTCTCAAATACTTCATTTGCACCTAAAGAATGAAGAGCCTATCCCAGTTAATACTTTTATAGGTTGCGACCCTGCAACAGACATTGATACAAAAACTTCTGATTTCTCAGTTATTATGGTTATAGCAGTAGATGTCAATAGAAATGTTTATGTATTGGAATACGAAAGGCATAGGTCAATTCCCACATTGGGAAGTAAGTACGAAGGCGCTCTTGACATTAAAAAGAAGGGAGTCGTTGACTATATAATACAATTATACGAAAAATACCATTGCACTTCGGCAACTGTTGAAGACGTAGCTATGAACCGTTCTGTGTTTCAATCATTGAATGAAGAACGAAAGAGGCTAAATAAGTTCAGTATAGCGGTGATTCCGCAGAAACCAGGAGGACATCAGAAGAGAAATCGTATTTATTCAGGCTTAAACGGAAGATTTTCAATGGGTTTAATCAATATGCGGGATAATATGTTTGATTTAAGCAACGAAGTTGTTACATTCGGGTCGAAGATGGCACACGATGATACCATTGAGGCGCTGTATTATGCCTGCCAAAATTCATTCCCACCAGATTTTAAACAGAATAAGAAAGAAAGAACTTGGTATAAGCCAAAGCGTAAACCTAAATCATGGATAGTTAATTAAGGAGCAGTATATGCCTAAAGGACTAGGAACATATGGGACAAAAGTTGGAAGACCAGCCAAAAAAAAATCAACACCAAAAAAAATTAAAAATAAAAAAAAGAAATAATTACTGCTTAGTTCCTGTAATTGGATATTTCAATGGAACAAAAGGCTCAACCAGTGTTAGTTGGATAGGAGTAGATTTTTATGCCTAAACATTACCGATTTGGAAAGAGGTCAAGAGAGAGACTTAGAGGTGTTAATGTAAAACTTGTTAACGTATTAAATGAATTAATAAAAATTATGGACGTTACGATTATTGAAGGTGTTCGTTCAGATGAAAAACAAAAAGAGTATTTTGATAAGGGTAAAAGTAAAATTGATGGAATCACTAAAAAAGGACAACATCAATTAGGCAAGGCTGTAGACTTAGCTCCATATCCTATTGATTGGAATGATAGGGATACGTTTTATTATATGGGTGGTATGATTAGAGGGATTGCCAAACAATTGAATGTGAATGTTCGCTATGGCGGAGATTGGGATGGCGACGGGAAAACGAAAGATAATAATTTTGACGATTTAGTACACATAGAAATAAGGGATTAAAAATGGCTAATAAAAAACTATCAATAAGAAATAGGATTGAGCCGAGTCGCCCATCTGCAAGCTCACTTTCCGCAAGAGCTGGATTAGGTTTACCGAGTGGCGAAGGCAAAAATAAAAGTGTTTGGCAAAGTTTTGTAGACGCTTCTGGGTTTGCGAAAAGGCATCCCGAGAAGATAAGGAAAACTAAATAATGCCGAAAATAAGTAATAAGAAAAAAGCCGAAACTGTTTACTCGTTATTCCAAAAAGCAAGTGGAAATTGGCGCTCTAAGTGGGAGGCTCAGGCTCAAAAATGCTATGATTTTTACCATAATGACCAATTATCTGCAGAAGAAACAAGAACATTAGAAGAATCAGGGATGCCTACATTTACGATTAATAGGATAACTCCTGTCATTGAGATGATGAAATACTTCTCAACTTCTAAAACGCCAAGATGGCAAGCAGTAGCTGCTGAAGGTAGTGATACTGACATAGCCGCTGTACATTCAGATATTGCTGAGTATTGTTGGCATTTATCTAACGGTGATTCAATTTATTCATCCATTATTCAAGACTCTCTTGTAAAAGGAGTTGGTTGGTTTCAAATAGACGTAGACCCCGATATGGATAAAGGAATGGGGGAAGTTATCTATAAGAGACTTGAGCCATTTGATATTTATGTAGACCCTATGGCTAGAGATTTTTTGATGAGGGACGCTTCGTATATTATAATTAAGAAAGATATGCCTAAAACTCAATTAATAAATCTATTTCCAGAGCAAAAATTAAAGATTAAAAGAGCAACATCTGGGATGAATCAATCTGGAGGCTTTACTTTTACAAAAAGAGACTCTATGAGTTCTGATAGTATTCAACCAGATGATATTGGTTACGATGCTTATGACCCTGAAAATTCTGAACAAGATGAAGTAGTAGACTATTATGAATGTTACTCCAAGGAAAGATACATATTGTATAATGTATTTTTACAAATACCTGCGAATGTTAAAGACATAAGGCAGATGAAAGAGCAAATGGAGAAACAAATAGAAGATAGAAAGAACGAATTGGATGTGTCTTTTAAAGAACAAGCATTAGAAATCCAAGAATTAGTTGCTCAAGGTGAAATGATTTATGAGAGAGCTGAATTAGAGCTTAAAAGACTTGAAGAGCAGAATAAAAACGATTTAAAAGAGTTTGAGATACAATTAACAAATAAGATTAAAGAAGAAGCTAGTCAAATTGAGCAACAAATAATGACTCAACAAGAGCTAGATATTATTATGTCAGACCCTATTTTAAAAGCAACTATCATGGAAGCTATTAAATTTTATGATACTAGGATTAAAATGTCAGTCACTTTAGGCGCAGATACGATGTTGCATGAAACTACTTTGCCTATAACTGAGTATCCGTTAGTGCCGATTCCTTATATGTGGACTGGTACTCCCTATCCTATGTCAGCGGTACTTCCATTAATAGGAAAGCAACAAGAAATAAATAAATCACATCAATTAATGATACATAATGCGAACCTATCTTCTAATTTAAGATTTGTATACGAAGAAGGCTCTATTCCAGAGGGTGAATGGGAACAATACTCATCTGCTCCTGGGGCATTATTAAAATATAGACAAGGATTTTCCCCTCCTACTCCAATACAACCCATGCCTATAAACAATGCTTTCTTTAGTACTGTTCAGCAAGGTAAAACCGATATGGAGTATATTTCAGGGATTTATTCCTCTATGCAGGGCGACACTGGTGCGCAGCATGAAACTTACCGTGGCTTACTTGCTCAGGACGAGCATGGAACTAGAAGAATAAAAGCGTGGATGCAAACTATTGTCGAACCTGCTTTAGAGCATTTAGGAAGAATCTTCATGCAAGTAGCACAGCACACATATAAAGCTAATAAAGTATTTAGGATTGTTCAACCTAGTGGATTGCAAGAGCAACGAAAAGTTGAAATTAATGTACCTATTTACAATGATTTAGGAGCCGCTGTCTCTAAATATAATGATTACTCATCTGCTCAATTTGATATAAGAGTTGTCGCAGGGTCTACATTACCTGTCAATAGGTGGGCATTATTAGAAGAATATTTTAGATGGTATCAAGCTGGTCTTATTGATGACATAGCTATGTTAAGTGAGACAGATGTTCGAGGCAAAGAACAAATACTTAAACGTAAATCTATTTACTCCCAATTACGTTCTCAAATTGATAGCCTTGAAGGTCAATTGAAAGATACTGGTGGAGAGAACGACACTTTAAAACGTCAATTAATTCAAGCCGAAATAAAAGGGGCAGCTCAAACTGTCGAACATGGAATGAAAGGCGAAGCTTTAGAGTCAAAAGCTCAACAAAAACTTATGCGCCAAAGAATGGCTGATAAGAACAAAGAACAGGCTAATAAATAGCTTGTATTTAATCATAAACAGGAGTAATATTTATGGACAATCAAACAGATAACCTGCAAGTCAGCCCTGGAGATGTCGAAAGTGCCGTAACTGGACCAAGTGATTCAAGCGTTAATGACGCAGGTGATTTTTTCAGCGCTCTAGATAGCCAAGTAAATGGCTTAGTGTCTGATAGCTCGCCATCACAATCATCAACGGTAACATCGAGAGATTTAAAGTCTCAAAATGCTGTTGCCAATGTCAACGAACCAGTTGACGAACTCGAGACTCTCCAAAAGAGATATTCTGATAGTAGCCGAGAAGCAAAGCGACTTAACACTCGTGTCAAGGAACTTGAACAATATGCCCCTCTTTTAGACCGTATGAGAGAAGACCCTCAATTAATTTCTACAGTTAGAGACTATATTGAAGGTAGTGGAAAACAAGGTATCAAAGAGCAGTTAGGGGTATCTAAAGATTTTGTCTTTGACCCAGACGAAGCCTTTTCAGACCCTAAATCAGAATCAGCAAAAGTTTTTGATTCAGTTGTAAATCAAAAGGTTAAGCGAGTAGTAGACGCAACAAACAATAAACAGAATAAGCAGCAAAAATTAGCTAATGATGTGAGTGAGTTTCGCCAAAAGCATGAAATGAGCGATGAGAATTTTGAAGAGTTCATGGAGTTTGCATCTAGTCGACCCTTAAGTTATGATGACATTTACTTCTTAATGAATAGAGATAGTCGTGACCAAAATATAGCGACTGAAACGAGAAAAGAAATTGCAAACCAAATGGCTAATGTAAGGCAAACGCCTAAATCATTGGGCGCTACTGGAGCAACTTCACAAAATCAAAACGAATCTAATGTTGAGGATGCCATTTTTGATACAATGTTGAAAGAAGGGTTAGATAATCTTTTTCAATAAAATACTAATGAGGCAATAAAATGGCTACAAACCCATTACCATTAAGTACCTTCGATTATGCTGATACTGGAGCAGGCAAAGCGCTTGATACAGGTCTTCTAAGGCGAAAGTATAATTTTGGCGACAGAGTTTCCGAACTCAGTATCGCTCAAACTCCTTTCTTTAGATTCGTTTCTAAAGTAGGTAAAAATCCAACCGATGACCCAAGTTTTAAGTTTACGGAAAGACGACCATCTTTTCATAAGCGTTATTCTTATGTTGTTGGACAACACACAAGCGTAGCTGCCGCTGGCAATACTTGTAGTGAAGCGACCTTATCCGCAAGCTCAACGCACTTGTTTATGGCTGGTGATTATAAATCCGCTGGTAATATTCAAAACATACAAGGTCAAGCTACAGGTGCAATTAGCGTTGGTGACAACGGGACAGCTCCTGACTTCTTTCTCCCTAAGCAACTTATTAAAGTTCCTATGGCTGCAGACGGAAAAGCTATTAGTGGCTCCGCAGGTGCATTAGTATCGTATGTAGATGACTATATGCTTTATCAATTAGACTCTAGTTACGTCCCTGTTAAAGGGTACTTGTGTTTAGCTGCTGATGCTGCTGAAACAGGTGGTTCTGGTACAGATGGCGTAGGAGTTAAAGGTGACTTTATATCAGCTATAGTAGCTGTTGCAGGCACCGCGGCTAGGGATAAGTGGCTATATTGCACTAGAATCCAAGTTTCAATTGTGAAAACTTGCATCGCAGCTTCTCCTGAGTTAGCAAACTACATTGAGGCTTCTGACCTTGCTCTTACATCAGTATATAACGAATCAATCTCTGATTTATTAGAGAAGTGTCGTTCATATGTTGTTGGTTCAGCGCATGAAGAAGGTTCAGCATTGTCTAATAAGACATGGAACGACCAGCCCTTCTCCACAGGTTATGGGCAAACTCAGATTTGGCGTACCGAATTTGGTATGACAAACACAGCTCGTGCTACTCAATTGAAGTACGAAGCTAATGAGTGGGCAAGAATCTGGAGAGATAAGTTGATTGAACATAAATGGGATATTGAACATTCACTCCTATTCGGTTCTCAAGCTAGTATTGGGGATTTCAATTACACTCAAGGCGCAGTGGACTACATTCAGAACAATGGTAACGTCTTTGAAATGGGTTTAGCAACAAAAACTCAAGATGACTTTCTTGATGACTTGTCTAAACTTGTAGACCCTCGCTATGGTGGTTCAGAATCAGCTGTATTCTTTTGTTCAACAGAAGTTTACAATTGGTTGCATAAACTAAGTGGTTACTTTTCTAACAATATTGCAAACGTACAACCAGGTGGATTTGCGCCAAATGGCACAGCAGTAGCTGAAGATGGATTTGCTGCTGGTTCAGCAGGTGGTTCTCTTGGTCGTGGTGACTTTGCAATGGTTGGAAAATCTAAATCATTTGGCGTAGACATCTCTCGTATCAGCACAATTTATGGTGACATGAATATTGCTAGACACATTATGCTAGATGGAACTAATGTCAAGATGTTAGCTGTCGACATGAAGCACGTTAAATATCGTCCATTGGTCGGTAATGGTGTGTCTCGTGATACTTCTATCTATGTTGGTGTTCAAAGTTTAGAGAACACTGGTACTGATAAAAGAGTCGACATGATTCTTACTGAAGCGGGTATGGAATTTCAAATGCCTGAATCTCACGCTATCTGGAAGTAAATAATAACCAGTAATTATAGGGAGAGTCCCTGATTCAAACTCTCCCTTTTTTAAAAGAGAGTATTCATGGCAACAGATAATATCATAACTGAGATTAAAAAATTAGCAGATGGTGCTTCTTTAAATAGCGATACAGTTTTATCTTCTCAAAATTTTGTAGCATCAAGTATTCCTAAAAATTATATGTGGTCTTATGTTAGTAAGACAGCACAAACATCCGCAAATCCCCTTACATTAACTATTAAAAATGATAGTATAATGTCAATCGTTAGGGGGAATTATAATTGTAGCGAACAACCTCAAAAATATAGAGGGACAGTTGAAGGCAATGATACATCTAGTTTGTATTACCCCACCCATAGGCATCCCAGGTATGTAAAAAATGGAGAAAATACATATGATATATACCCAGTGCCTGCTACTGCCCTAGGAAACCTTGATACGACTGACCATGATGGAGGTATAGTTTTAGCTTATGCTTTATATGTAAACCCAGCTAATATTGACGACGCTTCTGAATTAAAAAATGCAGTTATATTTTATGGAGCAGCTAGAGAATTGGGATTTAAAAGTATATCTAAAGTAGTGGATTGGACTAATTGTGCATTACCAGCATCTATCCCAAGCCCAGATTTTGGAATCGCATTAGATATAATTACAATAGCTCCTCAAGTACCAGTTTTAGTAAAAACAACCTTAGATACAACAGATTGGGTCGCACCAAGTTACTCTCCACCTAGTATGCAATTAGCGGTTTTCCCAACCCTAACTTGGGATTTCCCAACTTCTCCTGTTGCTCCCTCGATTGCATCCAATAGTGTGGAGTCTTATGCTAGTGCGACCCCTGCCTTTGTTCCCCCAGCATCTCCTTCGTATGATTTTGCTACTGCGAGTGGCTTTATAACTACTGAAGATACTGAAATGGCTCAAGCGCAACTTGGGATAATCAGTACTCAATTAAGCGAGTATCAAACAAAAATGGCTGAACAACAGGCTAAATTCAATGAAGAGAATATAGCATACCAAGCTGCTATAGGTACAAACCATCAAGAAGCTCAATTACTAGAGGGATTTGAAGGTAGAAAAATTTCAAAATTTTCAGCCGAAATGAGTAAATATCAACAAGAAGTAAACACAATAATACAAGAAAATCAAAGTAAGTTGGGGACTTGGACAGCAGAACACGCAGGAAGAGTACAGGATTATCAAGCCTTACTAGGTAACACTCTTAATCAATTCAATAAAGAGAATGTTGAGTATCAATCAATGATTCAAAAATCTGCACAAAATGCTAATTTTGAAATTGCGAGTGAGAAAGATAAATTACAAAAATATCAAACTGAATTAGGTTTATATCAGCAAGACATAGGAAGGACGGTAACAACTTTTCAACAGAACCTATCTCAAAAACAACAAGAGTATGGAGCGTCTATTCAAAAGTTCCAATCAGACTTAGGGAGAGCAAATGCTCAAATGCAGTTTAATGCTACTGAGGTAAGCACAAACTTAACTATAGCCCAACATTATGATAAATTAGCAGATAAATACTATAGCTGGGCTAATTCAGAAATTAACAGGTTCATATCTAATAATGAGAGAACCACATCAAGAGCCATGACTGCTCAACAACTTAATAAATAAAGGATTTAGCTATGTCAAATTTTTTCATTCAATATTCAGCATCAGCTACGCCAGTAGAGGAATTACTAGCGACAGACGGGACTTCAAAACCTAGATTGGTACATAGTAGCATAGATAAGTCTACGGGAGGGAGCAGGGAAACTAATTGTGGTACTTCCTCTACCAATGTGAAATACAAAGATTTTTCGACATCAAATTTACCCGTCCTTATGAGTCATGCTAGTATTATGAACACTTTTGCTGGTGCCGAATTTCTTATGATTAACATTAGAGAGGCTGGGTCTACAGGAACTCCTGATTGTATTGTAGAAATCTCAAATGGAGTACAATGGGTTGAAGTATGTAAGTTGAAAAAAGTTGGTGATGTTATGCTACTCCCCCTTACCAATAAGAATTTAGGAGAAATTAGACTTAAGTCTAGCTCTCTTACTGTAATAGCAAAATTAGATATATTAGTAGGAAAAGATTAATGACTATTCAAGAAGTTATGGAGAGGACTGGAACTAATGAAACTGGGCTTGTTATTGCTTGGGTAAAGGATGCGATACACCTTATTCAATCTACTTATAATGAGAATGTCAGCACTTGGTCAACAAATATTGCCGATGGTACTAGGGACTATGCAATACCTGCTAACTTAATTAAAATAATGTCAGTTTCGGTTAAAGACACATCTAAAGATAAATATGTACGAATCAGAAGAATAGCATCACAACCATCTCTGATAAAGGATAATAGCCCAGAATGAGTCAAAGCGTAGAAAACACTTGGGCATATTATATTAGCGGAAGGAATATCCACTTATATAAACTCAGTAGTTCTGGGGCATCTGAAAACGCCACTTATCGAGTAAGAGTTCCTGAATTTGACAATCAAACAAAATTAATTTACCCCAATGAGGCAATCGCAGCTGGTTTGATGTTTGAGGGGACTGCTTTTATAGCTCCTTTCGTAGAAGAGGAGCCAAATGAATTAGCAGATAATTCACAACCAACTTTAACTGAAGTTGCCACAAGCGATGTAAATGAAGTGCATCATATAAATTCAAATAGAATGTTATCACTTGCTTGTGTTGATTACGTTAAGGGAATGTTAGCGGAGAGAGAAGGGGATATAAATAAAAAGGAATATTTTATGAAAGAATTTTTTAGTAAATTATCAGACAGCGAAAGTAATAAAAGAAACAATGTTACAATTCAACCCGTAAGTCCGTACGCTTTAAGATAATATGGCAAATCTTAATGGCATGACATTAACAGAGAGAATGAATACCATTAATGGCGATGGTACGAGGGCGTATAGTTTTCAAGAAGCGTGTAATAAATATGTAAAAACGAACATAAGTGGTTATAGCGCTATAGGTTTAAATAAGTATACACCAGAAGAAGCATTTTCAATCATTAGAGATAAGCCAGATATGAGGTCACATAGCCTACAAGAATTAATAAACGAAATGGGTGGATACGAATTAAATCAGTATACACCTAGAGAAGCATTAAATAAACAAGCATCAATTACGGAAGCATAATGGCTCAAACATTCACAGAAAGTTCAACAACGCAATTAAACTCATGGGCGCAAACTACATATGGAAGTATTCAGTCATTTAATCAGACGAATACTCCACCAGCAGGAACGTATGATACTACTAGTACATATACTTTTATATGGAATCTACTAGGTAGCACTACTTCTTTTAATGGAATAACTGGAACTTGGGGAGGTTTATAATGGCTAGTTTAACGGGTCAAAGTATTAATACATCATATAAAGATTTGCTTACAGTAGCTAGTACGGTTGCTGGTCAAGGTATAGAAAGCTCATTTAAACAAGTTTTTGATGGGAATGGCGATGGAACTGCTATGTCACTATCATCTAGTCAACTTGGAGTAAGGGGCGATTTTGGATTAGATGGTATATCAGCATATGTATTTAAGAAAAACAGCGATACGCAATTTACTATCAATGCAGAAGGGGTTGTTGTATTAAAAGAATTTTCTTCTATTCCTACGCCTGTGGCAGGTGGGATGTATTTTAATGGCACAGAATTTTATGTTGCTATTTAATGAGTTTAATCGT
>TARA_R110002051_G_scaffold121077_2_pt1 | contig 10078 bp, 8 predicted proteins | sample TARA_R110002051 | Tara Oceans TARA_R110002051 (sample SAMEA4397023) | marine metagenome | biome: Polar Biome; feature: [MES] marine water layer (ENVO:01000295) within the mesopelagic zone...; material: water (ENVO:00002006), including particulate matter (ENVO:01000060) such as...... | reverse complement strand
GCAAGGAATGCCTGCCACTTGCTCAATCCAGTACTTGGCGGTCATCCCCGCATAGCTGGAAGTACCGCAGGCCAGGATCAGCACGGCTTCTACCTGGTCGAAAATATCAGCGGCTTCCGCACCGAAGATGCCCGGCTGTAGCTGCCCTGCCCCGCTAATCATTTCCAGCGTATTGCTAAGCGCCTGGGGCTGCTCGAAGATTTCCTTCTGCATGTAATGGCTGAACTCGCCCAGCTCTACCGCATTAGCGCTCAGGCTTGAGGTAATGACCTTACGCTCAACCGGCTGACCGATACCATCAACGACAACCACCGCTTCGCGGCTTAACCGAGCCACATCGCCGTTTTCCAAATACATCATGCGCTTGGTAACAGAGAGCAGCGCAGAAGCATCAGATGCAGCGTAATGGCCATCATCTGCAACGCCCAGCATTAGCGGCGAACCTTCACGGGCAACCACTAAGCAGTCCGGCTCTTCTTCACTAATCACTGCCAGGGCAAAGGCACCTTTCAGATGTTCAACGGCGCACTGCACGGCAGAGAAGAGGTTTTCCGCTGGCTCACCAATTTGGCCTTTAAAGCAGGCCTGAATCAGATGGGCGATGGTTTCGGTGTCAGTATCCGAGGTGAATTTGTACCCCAAGCCCTGCAGCTGAATGCGCAACGCTTCGTAGTTTTCGATAATGCCGTTGTGCACCACCGCCAACCCGCCGGAGATATGCGGGTGGGCATTACGCTCTGCCGGTACACCGTGGGTAGCCCAACGGGTGTGGGCAATACCCACATTACCGCTGAGCGCCTTTTCCTTTACTAGGGCGGCTAATTCAGCCACACGCCCTTTAGAGCGGGCACGCTGCAAATCACTGCACTGCTCACCCGATAGCAGGGCCAAACCCGCCGAATCGTAACCGCGATACTCCAATGTAGATAAGCCTTCCAAAAGAAAGGCGGTGCTATCCTTTGCGCCAACCGCGCCAACAATTCCGCACATAAATATTCCTGTGTGTGGTGAGTACTGAATTTATATAAAAGAAAATTAGCAAGTAAATGTAGCTAAGAGCACCTACTTACGAGATTAAACACCTAACGCAATAGCAATATTTTAACAACCACGAGTAAATCAAGAGATTAATACCTATGAGTATTAGACCATCACGAGTTTGACGCATTATGTTTATTATCGAACTCCCTTAAAGCCATCCCTACATCACCCTCAGCTTCAATGGCATGCCATAATTCGGGAAGTTGACTATTCATATTCTCCATATGAACAGTAAGTTGACAAGGCTTATCATGTAAAAAAAGCCTAATATTATCGTTTACTGTATTACAATAATCCAAACAGAAATCTAAAGGTATTAGATCAGGATTTTTTTTCCTACCCTGCATCAGAATCGCGGAATGATATGCCGCCATAATCCCCTTATCAAAACGTTTTGCAAACGACTCTGCCGTTTCATTGACATCACGCTTCAAATGAACATAGAACGCTTCTTGGCCAAAAGCTTGATCTAATCGACCTAAATGCCACGATAAACGATTATCTACTTCGATGTGATTAGCAGGATAATCAAAACGTTTCTGACCCACAAAATGAGCTCTTGTCTCATGACCACAAGTGTAGTTTTCCGCATGATTCAAAGCACGAGCCAGCGAAACTGAGCCACAACGTCCAGTGCATAAAACAAAAATATTTCTCATGAGCATTCCTTGGTTAGAAGTTGACTCTAATATGGTTTATTCTTAGACACAAAGGTAAGCTCAATCAATATCTAAAGAACTAAAATAACAGAACCATGTATAAAAAAGATGACAAGAGCTTCTCATATGAGCTAAAAATAAAAAAGCCTATACCTCATCTTTCAAAGTAATTAGCCTCGCTTTAAAAATTATCCTTTTTAACTTAAAGAAACTACCAGCCAGTCTTTAAAAGAAGATTAACAAAGAACATACAATTTAACTACGAGTTAAAACACCAAGACCTTTCTCTAAAGCGAAGTATTCAAAATCAAATCCATATTCGTTTGCCCAATGCTTACAAATATCTTTTTCTTCTTGCCTAATAGCATCATCCATCCATACTTGTGCTTTAGGGCTGAGGCGGTCAAATAATGCAGGCAAAGCAGGGTAACGTGCATATTGGCAAGTTGATTTGGGTGGGCCATCAACTACAAGTAAATCAACATTTTCTATCCCGGAGAGATTTAAAGGGTACCAGCTTGAAGGTTTATCTGCATCATCTGGATTTAAATGCTTCCCTTTCCATGGCTCTAATTTGCCCACTAACAACTCAACCCAAGGTGTTAAAAATTCGTCCTCCAACATCACTTGTGTTTGATCAGCATATTTTTGAATATGTTCAAAGCTATAAAGCTTACCAATCCCATTCTGACGAAGAGCATCAGCTATGACAATAGTGGATGCTCCACTTCCTGTTTCCACAATAGTTAATGGTTTATATTTACTTACCCAAGAGTGCAATCTTAACAGAAAATCCGGCGAAGTAGGCCATCCACGCAAAGGTGGTAATTCACCTGAAATCTTCAATCTCTTTTGGAGCCATAGTAAACTCTCTATCTGACTGTAGATTTCATTACCTAGCGCAGCATTACTTTTCGCTAACCGTTGCCCAAGCAACTTAATTTCATTTATTATTCTTTCATCATCCATAAAATTCCCTTATTAAAAGTTTTATATGTTCATCATTTTTATCTAAAACTGAAAATTTTTAATAATTTTTTTATCAACAATCCATCACTATCTAGAAAAATATGGCATGGATCATACAAAACTCATAAAATTTATAATCTTGGCAAAGAAATAACAAGCACTACCCAAAGTGCTCGACATGCCTAATTACAACAGGTCTTTCTTCACAATCATCCTTTTAATTTCTTAAGCATATCGATAACAGGCTGAGGAACCTTTTCTTTGAAAACAATATTTATATTCTCTAACGCCTCAATAGCTTTCGAAAAATTGCCAAGTCTCTTCATATTTAAAGAGTAACAATAACCCAAAGCCCAGCCATTAGGATAATATTTCTTTGAGCACTCAAAGTAATAATCAAGCAACAACTCATCCCTTAATTTATAAGATAAATTGAGGGAAAGAATACACATTCTAACAGATGGTATATCCACTGTTTTAAAATACCGTTTCAAAAGTAATAATGCTTTTTCAAGCTCACCTTTACTATAATTTTCATGAGCACGTTCTTCCAGTGCATCAATGTGTGCCGCCTCAGCCTCAGACAATAAGTCATAAAATTTCTGTGACTTAAAAACCTGATCACTTTCTCCATCATAAAGTGCTAAGTATTTTATCAAACTCTTCCAGTAAATAGGAGGAGGCCCTACATGACCGTCGCCCCAATATGCAATTTTATAATAAAAATAACAATTGATTAAACGCTCTTTTTTTTCAAAACCTTTATTACCAGCTATCTTTTCAAGGAAAGGCTTACAATGATTCTCAATATGAAATGAATCACTCTCATTCTGTATGTAAAGAACAGTATTACTATGCTGAGCATAAAGATCACTAACATCTTTGGTTATATATTCATTTAAATCTTTAATATCACTTCGCCAAGAGTGATGAGCATACCTTTTCACATGATTGCTATAATAATTAGTGATATCGATTTGTGGATTCGAAGCTATAACATAGGAATTTTTAAAAAAAGAGGAATAAAATAAACTCGCAAAACCGCCGCCCGAACCACCTGCAAATATAATTTTTGAAGGATTTGAAATATCAAATATTTTCTTTAAAACAGCTGGCAGTAGCTTCTGTAACGGAATATCTTTTGTGCCACAAAACCAACCAAGTGTGAGCTCATCTGATTCTAACAAGCATGGGTCACTAATCAATATACGAGAAAAAGAATCATCGACAATATTTAGCCCACTAAACACTGGAGCTTTAAAACCTTCAGGTCTAGGCACTGCCCCGTGGAAAAGAATTACAATTGGTGCACCTTTTTTAATTCTCACTAACAAATCTAAAAATTTATTTTTAACATTTAAACTATAAAGCTTTTCTCCTTCTAAAGAGCTTAGCTCTAGAAAATCGTCATAATCAAGAACTACATTCTTATAATCTTTCCATCTTTCTAAAGAGCGAACCTCATGCATTTGACTCATTGCATAACCATTACATTAAAATTTTCAGAAAGAACTTGCAACAAACTGACTTTACCAGGCAAAGGAGAAACATCACTTACACTAAGCCTTTTAGAAAACAGTTCTAAAAACCTTTCAACATCGGTGACATTAATATCCGAAAAATCAAAAAAAGAATAATCCCACCACCTGATTTCTTTAAGCTTATTTATAACATCATCATTAAATCGATATTTAACTATACGCGCAGGTGAACCAGCAACAATAGCATAGTCTGGCACAGACTTAGTGACGATTGAGCGCTGGGCAATTACTGCACCATCGCCTATTTTAACACCTCGTTTTATTAGTGCATCTTTACCAATCCAAACATCATTACCAATATCTGGAGCTTTTTTTAACGTATTAAATCTATGAATATCGACTTCTTTCCCATTATCTTTAGCTAGTTTTTTTGCATGTGGCTTAAAAGTAAAACTATGTGTAGAAACTCTATCGAGAGGGTGATCTTGATCAGATAGCTCTACGCCAGGCGCGATACTACAATATCGGCCCACCGAGAAATCTTGTGTTATTAGTTTACTTCTGCAATATGAAAAGGCTCCTGCACTGTAGAATTTTCCTTGTGCCATACAGCCAAATGATTCAATCTTTAAATTGACTGGAAAGTTCACGATGGCCCCATGTTTTATAATACCTTTTATCTGCCAAGGGTATCCTAGGAAAAAATTATTTTTTTGAAAAAAACTCTCAACCTCTTCATCCCAAACAAGAGTAACCAAATTACCATTAACACTAATTTGAGACATAAGAACTCCAATTATAAATAAGACTTTTGTCGCTTAGATGACCAATATTATAAGCGGCTAGTTTTTGTTCAAACATACTCTGTAAATGTAGTGGAATAAATTCCATTGAATCAGGGAACCACTTTTCGACCCAACTATAATTTTTTTCAATGCTATTTAAAATAGGATGCCTTAACCCTTTTTCGTCACGTGCCCATAGCAGACTTGCTAAAACAGGTATCCATTCTTTCTCTAAAACTTTTTCTACCTCAGGGTTGCTTTTAATACAGTTCCCTTGAATAGCCATTTTTCTGTAGCATTTCATACAGTTTAAACAAGGTTTACCATCAGTTCCTCTCATGCACCCCATTGCATATTTAAAGTCTTGAGCAATTTTAGTAGTAGCAACTTCCGTTAAACCAGCACATGGCAGACAGTAATGATAATTAAGCTTATTGAATGCATTTATAATTTCGCTATAATTTGGTTCCACATATTTTGTACCATGACCAAATTTAGACCTTAAGTATACAAACTCTAAAATATTGCCATCTGCAAAAGTATTTAAATTATAATATTCAGATAATAATAATGAGGGCACAGTCCAACCAGCAACACCATAAAATCCACGATTTTTACCGTACAAGAGAGGTAGTTGGTCCTGGTTGGTAAGTACAGATACTCCATCTACTTCATCTAACGCAAGTAAAGCATTTTCTTGTTTATGAAGTTTGCTTGGATTTGCTACTTGAGTGTAAATAGGCAAAGGGTTATCTAACAGTTTATATGCTGCTGCTGAATCAACTCCACCTGAGAAAGCTAATGCTGTTTTGTAACCATTGTCAGCATCCTTCTTTAGCACATCTACTTCCAAACCAAAAGGGCGCAATAGCACAAACTCTGCTAATGATAAAACAGGGTCACTAGGTATAGAGAACCCGTCGGGCATATCCCAAAAAAACTCTTCATCTAGATGCTTAAACAGCAACCTGCAACCTTCTAACCTCCAAGAACTCATCTTTGCACCCCAACTTAAACTTTTAATGATTCAAGATAGGTAACCTGCATTTCTCTATCAGCAGAATACCTTCTTTCCTTTAATGGAAAATCTAAAAAAGCACTACCTTTTGTTAAATTTTCTTCATGCCATTTCATCCAACTATCTCTATATTTCTTTCTTATAGGAGAGACCCCTTTCACTTTATCAACTCCATGCTGTGAATGGTTTGTCAGGCTAGTTTCTAAATCTAAACAAATCATGCCAATCTGTTCAAACTCTGCAAATGCTCCTCCTAATGTTTTTTTAGCTCTAGCTATCATCTCACTATCAGCACCAAAACGGACTGAATCCCAATAACCTAAAGTATTTTGAAGTACTTTTCTATCAAACATGCAAGATATAGATGCTTTTCTTGCAACACCATCAAATGAAAAACCTGTTACTTTACCTATATGTCCAAAAAAACCATCCGGCTGTACTCGTACCATATAGGTTAAACTTGCCAATATTTCTTGGTCATTCTCATCAATCAATCGCATATGCTTTTCAAATCTTTGAGGATGAGCCCAATCATCAGCATCATGCCCTGTTACATAGTAACCCGTTGCTTCTTTAAGAGCTTTATTCTTTGAAACATAAGGCCCAACATTTAATTTATTTTTAAATATTTTTACTCTAGAGTCCGTTTTAGCAATTCTTTTAAGCACTTCCCATGTATTATCTTGACTAGCATCATCAACTATTAAGAGCTCAATATTTATCCATGTTTGATTTAGTATTGACCTTACCGAATACTCAATTGTTTCCTCAGCGTTCCAAGCAGGCATAAGAACACTAATCTTTTTGTCACTAGAAACTTTTCTCAAAGTACTTGTTGAAAACTGGCTTATAATATGCCCATCGCCTTCTATTTTAATTGGCTCAATATCAAACTCCCTTAAATAAGAATTTAGATATTCCAACCATTGTTCTTTATTTCCTTCGCGCAGTGCTTTATTAGCTAGCAATATATTAAGAGTATGCCTAAGCTCTTTAGGAAGGTTCTCTCTAGCCAAGTTTACAGCTTTATCGTGTTGACCTTTGCAAGCTATGTTATAAGCGGCCCAAAGCACATAATGGTACTGGGCAGTTTTTGCACTTTTAACTGTTAAATAATGAATTAATGGGTTGATTTTTTTTTGATCACACCCTGGGCGAGTTTCAAGATGAAAAGCAGAGCAAAACTTGGGGCTTGGATCACGTCTGAGCACTCTACCATACTTAAGAAAATGCTCGGCTGGATCCAGCCCCGCCATTCTTACATCAGGATAGGTCTTTAAATACCATTCAGAATCAAATAGATCAGATTTTTTAATTCTATTTAAATCTTTTAATGAAATCCCTTTCATTTTAAAGCCTCACGTTGTTCTGACTTTCACCGTTCAATACATTTTTCATATCAAGGTAAGTAGTTACGTGCTTACCGAGCTTGTAGATACTATTACCCATCGCTTTAAACTCGTTATGGGCCACAGCGATAACAACTGCGTCGTACTCACCTTCACTAATATTATTTAGCATACTGACACCATACTCAAGTTCAGCTTCTTTCGCATCCACCCATGGGTCGTAGATATCAACATCCATACTGTAGGATTTAAGTTCGCTAATAAGATCAACCACCTTGGTATTACGAATGTCTGGGCAGTTTTCTTTAAATGTCATTCCCATGATTAGAACTTTAGCGCCTTTAATAAGCTGCCCTTTTTCAATCATGGCTTTGATCAACTTGGATGCCACAAAACGGGCCATGCCATCGTTAATTTCACGTGCCTTACGAATAATATCGGGTATATGCCCTACTGACATGGATTTGTGAACCAAATAGTATGGGTCTACGCCGATGCAGTGCCCTCCCACCAGACCTGGCTGTAATTTGATGAAATTCCATTTGGTGGCGGCTGCTTCAATGACATCATTGGTGTCGATGCCCAAGTGGCTGAAAATCATTGAAAGTTCATTGATCAATGCAATATTTACATCACGCTGAGTGTTTTCAATAATCTTGGAAGCTTCTGCCACTTTGATACTGCTGGCTTTGAAGGTACCAGCGGTAATGATGCTTTTGTAGAGTTGGTCTACAAATTCCGCAATTTCTGGCGTCGAGCCAGAAGTGACTTTCATAATTTTGGACACCGGGCGCTCTTTGTCACCAGGGTTGATGCGTTCGGGGCTATAGCCCGCATAGAAGTCCTGATTGAACACCAAGCCAGAGACCTTTTCTACTACAGGTATGCAGTCTTCCTCTGTAGCACCTGGGTAAACGGTAGATTCGTAAATAACCACATCGCCTTCAGTAATAACACGTCCAAGCAACTCAGAAGCTTTTATAAGCGGCGTTAGATCAGGCTGACGGTGGCTGTCAATTGGTGTGGGTACGGTTACGATATAGACGTTCGCTTCTCGTATATCGTTTTCAACATTGGTGAATGACAACTGACTGGCTGACTTTAACTCGTCAGTTGTGACTTCTCTCGTATTATCCACACCTTCATTAAGCTCTTTTATACGATGAGACTTAATATCGAAGCCAATAGTGTGGTATTGCTTGCCAAACTCAATAGCTAATGGCAGACCTACATAACCCAAACCGATAACTGCAATTTTCGTATTTTTCATTACTGTGAACTCAAATATTAGGTAAATAGATTAACTAGTTTCTTTACTGCGCTGAGGTAATTACATGATTCATCCTTGATCGGTTAATGTTTATCAGCGAGTCACCTGTCTTATGCCTTTACCGTCGTTCACGTTAGGCTATATTTATACGAATAAAGGTGCTTCTTTAAACTTGCTTCCGTGCTTATCTTTCTCTGAAAGCTGTGGCTCCCCCCCGTGGGTGGGCCACTCAATTGCGAGCTGAGGATCATCCCAGCGAATGCTCACTTCGTCACCAGGCGCGTAGTAATCAGTACATTTGTACTGGAACTCGGCTGTTCCGCTGGTCACGTAAAAGCCGTGGGCAAACCCAGGCGGCACCCACAGCAGCTGCTTATTCTCTTCGCTTAAAGTTACCCCTACCCACTGGCCGAACGTAGGTGAACTTTTGCGCATATCAACGGCGACGTCGAATACTTCGCCTTGGGTAACGCGCACTAACTTTCCCTGGGGCTGCTTATATTGGTAGTGCAGGCCCCGCAAAATACCTTGAACGGACTTACTGTGGTTGTCCTGAACGAACTGGTAGTTACCACAGTGGGTTTCAAATTCGCTTTGGCGAAAGGTTTCCATGAAAAAGCCTCGCTCGTCGCCAAATACTTTGGGAGTAAGCAGGACTAGATCGGGAATGGCGAGTTTTTCGTAGTGCATAGATAGCTCGTGAAAGGTGAAGAGTTAGGTGTGAGGCGTTAAAAGCGAGGAGCAAGACTCCTCCCTCCTCACGTTTTACCCTTCACTTTTAAAAGGCGTTGGAGATATAGGCCGTACTGGGTTTTGGCGAGGGGCTTGGCGAGTGTGGCCAGGCGGTCGTCATCAATCCAGCCGTGTTGCCAGGCGATCTCTTCCAGGCAGGCGATTTTGAGGCCTTGGCGGTGCTCAATGGTTTGCACGTATTGGCTGGCTTCCAGCAGGCTATCGTGGGTGCCGGTGTCTAGCCAGGCAAAGCCGCGGCCCAAGCGCTCAACGCGCAGGTCGCCGCGCTCTAAATAGGCGTTATTGACGCTGGTGATTTCCAGTTCGCCACGCTCGGAAGGCTCTACGGCTTTGGCAATTTCAACGACATCGTTATCGTAGAAGTAAAGGCCGGTAACGGCATACGCGGATTTGGGTTTTTGCGGCTTTTCTTCGATGGAGATCGCGTTGCCGCTTTCGTTAAACTCCACCACGCCAAAACGCTCGGGGTCTTTTACCAGGTAACCAAATACAGTGGCACCGCTAGCCTGTTGACTGGCACGCTTTAGCTGGTCTGAAAAGTGCTGACCATGGAAGATGTTGTCGCCTAGTACCAGGCAGACGGGGCTTTCGCCAATAAACTCTTCGCCGATAATAAATGCTTGGGCGAGGCCATCCGGGCTTGGTTGTTCAGCGTACTGCAGGCTGATACCAAAATCTTCACCGTTACCGAGTAGGTTCTGGTATTGGGGGAGGTCTTCTGGCGTGGAAATAATCAGTATTTCACGAATGCCC
>TARA_R110002051_G_scaffold123744_3_pt1 | contig 10083 bp, 7 predicted proteins | sample TARA_R110002051 | Tara Oceans TARA_R110002051 (sample SAMEA4397023) | marine metagenome | biome: Polar Biome; feature: [MES] marine water layer (ENVO:01000295) within the mesopelagic zone...; material: water (ENVO:00002006), including particulate matter (ENVO:01000060) such as...... | reverse complement strand
CACCACCTATGGCGAAGAGGTGAAGTTCGGCGGCGGCAAGGTCATCCGCGACGGCATGGGCCAGAGCCAGGCGACCCGCGCCGAGGGTGCCGTCGATACCGTCATCACCAATGCGCTGATCGTCGATCACACCGGCATCTACAAGGCCGATGTCGGCCTCAAGGATGGCCGCATCCATGGGATCGGCAAGGCCGGCAATCCGGACACGCAGCCGGGCGTGACGATCATCGTCGGCCCCTCGACGGAAGCGATTGCCGGCGAGGGCAAGATCCTGACGGCCGGCGGCATGGACGCGCATATCCACTACATCTGCCCGCAGCAGATCGAGGAAGCGCTGATGAGCGGGATCACCTGCATGCTGGGCGGCGGTTCCGGCCCGGCACACGGTACGCTTGCCACCACCTGCACCGGCGCCTGGCACATCGAGCGGATGATCGAGAGCTTCGACGGCTTTCCGATGAACCTGGCGCTCGCCGGCAAGGGCAATGCCTCGCTGCCGGCGCCGCTGGAGGAGATGATCCTTTCGGGCGCCTCCTCGCTGAAGCTCCACGAGGACTGGGGCACGACGCCGGCCGCGATCGACAACTGCCTGACGGTCGCCGACGAATACGACGTGCAGGTGATGATCCACACGGATACGCTGAACGAGTCCGGCTTCGTGGAGAACACCGTGGCAGCCATCAAGGGCCGCACCATCCATGCCTTCCACACGGAAGGCGCGGGCGGCGGTCATGCGCCCGACATCATCAAGGTCTGCGGCTTGCCGAACGTCATCCCGTCGTCGACCAACCCGACGCGGCCCTATACGGTCAATACGCTCGCTGAGCATCTCGACATGCTGATGGTCTGCCATCACCTGTCGCCGTCGATCCCGGAAGACATCGCGTTTGCCGAAAGCCGCATCCGCAAGGAAACGATTGCGGCCGAGGACATCCTGCACGATATCGGTGCCTTCTCGATCATCTCGTCGGACAGCCAGGCCATGGGCCGCGTCGGCGAGGTGGCGATCCGCACCTGGCAGACCGCCGACAAGATGAAGCGCCAGCGCGGGCGGCTGGCCGAGGAAAAGGGCGAGAACGATAACTTCCGCGTCCGCCGCTACATCGCCAAATACACGATCAATCCGGCGATCGCTCACGGACTTTCGCACGAGATCGGCTCGGTGGAAGTCGGCAAGCGCGCCGATCTGGTGCTGTGGAACCCGGCCTTCTTCGGCGTCAAGCCGGAGATGATCCTGATGGGTGGATCGATCGCGGCAGCCCCCATGGGCGATCCGAACGCCTCGATCCCGACGCCGCAGCCGATGCACTACCGGCCGATGTTTGCGGCCTACGGCAAGCTGCGCACCAATTCCTCGGTCACCTTCGTCAGCCAGGCCTCGCTCGATGCCGGGCTGGCGCAGCGCCTCGGCGTCGCCAAGAAACTGCTGGCGGTGAAGAACACGCGGTCCATCTCCAAGGCCTCGATGATCCACAATTCGCTGACGCCACATATCGAGGTCGATCCGGAAACCTACGAGGTGCGCGCCGACGGCGAGCTTCTGACCTGCGAACCGGCCACCGTGCTGCCGATGGCGCAGCGCTACTTCCTGTTCTGAGGTGGCACCGAGAGATCGAGGCAATCGCATGATGAGAGTGCTGCGGCGGCTGCTGGCGGTGATGCTTATCATCGTCGGCGCAGTCGCCGCCGGTGCTGTAATCCCGCTGCCGCTGTGGTCGCAGGCGGCGGAAGACAAAGGTGGTGAGACGCGGCGGATCCTGGTCCTGTCCAATCCCATCCACACCGACATCGCCATTCCGCTCGACGCCGACACGCGCGCGGCCTTCGCTTTCCTCGAACGGTCCGGCGTCCCCGTCGCGGAAGCGGGCGCCCGGTGGATGATCATCGGCTGGGGCGGGCGGGCCTTCTATCTGGAAACCCCGACCTGGGCCGACCTGAAGCCCATGCCGGTCTTTCGGGCCTTGACCGTCGACAGTTCCGTCCTCCACGTGGATGTCACGGGCGAACTCGACGAAGGCCATCCTGCCGTGACCGTGCTCGATCTTGGAGCGGCGGAATTCGAACAGTTGCAGGTCTTCATCCGCGAAAGCTTTGCGCAGTCGCCGGATGCGGTTGAAGCGATACCGGATGCGGGATATGGCCCGAATGACCGCTTCTTCGAGGCGAAGGGCGCCTTCAACATGCTGCTCGGCTGCAACACATGGACTGCCGGGGCGCTGCGGGCCGCCGGCGTGCGCACCGGGATCTGGAACCCGCTGCCGCAGACGCTTACCTTCTCGCTCAAGCTTTTCAACTGACCGGAGTTTCCGATGCAATACATTCGTTCCCATCACAAGGCGGGCGTCATCACCGATCCCCCGGTGGACACGATCTCGCTGCCGCACGATCTGCGCCACCTGCGCCGCAAGGTGCTGCATCTGTCGAACGGCGAGATGGTGATGCTTGACCTGAAGGAGGCGGTGCTGTTTGCCGATGGCGACCGGCTGATCCTGGAAGATGGTAGCAATGTCGCCATCGCCGCCGCTCCCGAGAAGCTTTTCGAGATCAAGCCGCGCGACCCGCTGCACCTGATCGAGCTCGCCTGGCATCTCGGCAACCGCCATCTGTCGGCACAGATCGAGGAGGGACGCATTCTCATCCTGCGCGACCACGTGATCCGGCAGATGCTGGAGGGGCTGGGTGCCACGGTCTCGGAAGTGGAGGAGCCCTTCCAACCGGTGCGCGGCGCCTATCACGCCCATGGCAGCCATGACCATCATGCGCATGGCTGACGCGCATGGGTGAAGGGCTTGCCACACAGGCGCTGCTCCGGCTGATGGCCTGGATGTCGCCGGCCTTTCCGATCGGCGGCTTTGCCTATTCCGGCGGGCTGGAGCGGGCGGTGCATGACCGGCTGGTGACGGACGCCGCCGGGCTTCAGGGCTGGATCGCGACGCTCCTGCGCCATGGCGCGCTCTGGAACGATGCGGTGCTGTTCTGCCATGCCTGGCGCAGCCATGAGAGCGAGGCCGATCTTCGTGAGGCGGCCGGCCTCGGGCTGGCGCTGGCCGGCTCGGCCGAGCGATACCTGGAAACGCTGTCGCTGGGGCGGGCCTTCGTCGGCGCCGCGCGGGCATGGCCGAGTACGGTTTTCGAGCGCCTGCCGGACGACCTGCCGTTTCCGGTGGCCGTCGGCAGCCTTGCTGGGGCCCAGGCGGTGCCGGCAGAGGATGCGCTGGCGGCCTATCTGCATGCGGCAGTGTCCCAGATGATATCGGCCGGCATCCGGCTCGGCGTCTGCGGCCAGTCCGAGGGCGTGGCGGTCCTGGCGGCTCTGGAGGAGGAGATCGTTGCGGTGGCATCGCGTGCCGCCTCCACCACGCTCGACGACCTCGGCACCTCCTGCATCCAGGCGGAGATCGCTTCGCTTTGCCACGAGACACAGCATTCCAGGCTCTTCCGCTCCTGAGGGACGAGCCTTCTGACGAAAGGAAACACCATGAAATCCCAGAACGGTCCCTTGCGCGTCGGCATCGGCGGCCCGGTCGGCTCCGGCAAGACGGCGCTCACCGAGAAGCTCTGCAAGGCGATGCGCGACGAGTATTCGGTCGCCGTCGTGACCAACGACATCTACACCCGCGAGGACGCCGAGGCGCTGGTGCGGATGCAGGCTTTGTCGTCGGACCGGATCGTCGGCGTGGAGACAGGCGGCTGCCCGCATACCGCCATCCGCGAGGATGCGACGATCAACCTGCAGGCGATCGCCGGGCTCAACGAACGCTTCCCGGACCTCGACATCGTCTTCATCGAATCGGGCGGCGATAATCTGGCGGCCACCTTCTCTCCGGACCTCGCCGACATCACCATCTATGTGATCTCCACCTGCCAGGGCGAGGAGATCCCGAGGAAGGGCGGACCGGGCATCACCCGCTCCGATCTGCTGGTGATCAACAAGAAGGATCTGGCGCCCTACGTCGACGTCGATCTCGACGTCATGGATCGCGATGCGCACCGGATGCGGGAGGCCAAGCCGCATCTCTTCACCGACCTGAAGCGCGGCGAGGGCGTCGATCATGTCGTCCGTTTCCTGAAGGAGAACGGCGGCCTCTGAGACTGCTGGCTAGATGTCCCGCAGGGCCCTCACGTCACCGATCTGCACGACGCGGCCGCGGACGGTGACGCCGATGCGGCGAAGCGAGGAGAAGGCCCGTGACAGTGCCTCGGGTGCGAGACCCAGCATGCCGGCCAGCAGGTTCTTCTGGAAGGGCAGGCGGAGCGAGGCCGGGCCGCCGCTGACGGGGCAATTCTTCAGGAGGTATTCCGCGACCCGCTGCTGTGCCGTATGCAGCCGGTCGTTGGCGACGCAATCCATGGTCGTCAGCAGGTGCTGCGACAGGCAGGCCATGATGGCCTTTGCGATGTCCGGCTCCTGCTCGGCAAGTGTCCGCACCGTGCGGATGTCGAAACGGGCAAAGGTGGTGTTCTCGGCGGTCTGGGCGTTGAAGCGGTAGGTATCGTCGCCGAAGATCTGGCATTCGGCAAAGGTGTCGCCGGGGCCGCAGACGCGGATGTCGGCCTCGCGTCCCTCCCGGTTCAGACGGTAGAGGCGCACGTAGCCGCCAAGCACGCAGTAGAAGTGATCGGCAGGGGTTCCTTCACGGAAGACCACGTGGCGGGCCGGCAGGCTGCTGATCGTGGCGGCATTCAGCATCTTGAGCAGAGCCTCGTTGCTCAACGCCGACATGAACGGTGTTCGCACCAGGAGCGCCTTGTCGCGGCTGTTCACTTTGAGGCTCTTGTTCATCTGGACCGTCGGATCTTCCATCGTCACATCCGGCTGCTGGAGACACCGGTGAAGATCGAAATCTAGCAGCAGCAGCGCCGGAGCCTTTTGACTTCGATCAAATGTGACGCGGGACGACGCGCATGAAAAAGGCCGGGACGGACCCGGCCTTCGATGTACTGGGGATGCAGGCTTTACCGCCGTCTACTCCGCCGCCCAGGGCGTCAGCCTCAGGACATTGGAGCCGGGGGAGCCAGGCTCGCCCTTGTCGCGGTCGTCGTTGGCGCGGTTCTGCTTCTCGATGGAGGCAACGCGTTCTTCAAGCGTGGTGATCGATTGCGATGCTTCCTGCGCGTGGCGGCTCAGCACCTCGGAGGAGAATGCCGCGTCTTCCTCTTCCTTCTTGCCGAACATGCCGCCGAAGAGGCGCGCGAGCAGGCGGGAGACATCGTCCATGATCAGGAAGAAGGCCGGCACGACGATCAGCGACAGCACGGTCGAGACGATGATGCCGCCGATCACCGCAATCGCCATGGGTGCGCGGAAGGAGCCGCCTTCGCCGACGCCAAGCGCCGAGGGCAGCATGCCCGCCGACATGGCAATCGAGGTCATGATGATCGGACGGGCGCGCTTGCGGCCGGCTTCCACCATGGCGTGAACGCGTTCCATGCCGTGGCGGCGCATCTCGATGGCGAAGTCCACCAGCAGGATGGCGTTCTTGGTGACGATACCCATCAGCATCAGGATGCCGATCAGCACCGGCATGGAGAGCGAATTCTGCGTGATGATCAGTGCGATCGCGACACCGCCGATGGCCAGCGGCAGCGAGAGCAGGATGGTGAAGGGCTGGATCACGTCCTTGAAGAGCAGGATCAGCACCACCAGCACCAGCAGGAGGCCGAGCAGCATGGCGTTGGCGAAGCCTGCCGTCATTTCCGCCTGCACCTTGGCGTCGCCACTTTCGGCCAGCCGGACAGAAGGGGGAAGCTCCGTCTCGCTGACGATGCGCTTGAATTCCTCCGTGGAGGTGTCGAGCGCGGTGCCGAAGGGGACGTCGGAACCGATGGAGACGACGCGGCTACGGTCGTTGCGCCGGATGGAGCTCGGACCTTCCGCATAGTCGACGTCGGCGACGCTGTAGAGCGGCACGGTCTCGCCGGTCGCGGTCTTGATCTGCAGGGCCCGGATCGCCGAGAGGTCGCGCCGGAAGTCGAGCGAGGCCTGGACGCGGATCGGGATCTGCCGGTCGTCGATCGACATCTTCGGCAGCTGCGCATCGACATCGCCGATGGTGGCGACGCGGATCGTTTCGGAGATCTGCTGAGGCGTGATTCCGAGGCGGGCAGCTTCATCCGTGCGCGGCCGGATCTGCAGTTCCGGACGGGGCAGGGCACCTTCCGAGCTGACGTTGGCGAGGATCGGCGAGGCGCGCAGCTTGGATTCCAGCGTGCTGACGGCTTCGTTCAGATCTTCCTCGCTGGAGGACAGGAAGTTGAAGCTGAGCTCGCGCTCGGCGCGGTCGTTGAGCTTGGAGATGCGCACGTCCGGGATGGACTGCAGCTTGGCCAGCAGTTCCCGCTCGATTTCCCACTGCGGGCGCGTGCGTCCGTGGTCGGGAACCTTCGGGATCATGTCGCCGAGCAGCGGAATCGAGCCGAGCCCCTTGTTGACGAGCGTCTTGAACAGCGAGTGATCGATGTTTTCGAGGATGACGCGCACGGTGGCGCGGCGAAGCTCGAGGTCGCCCTTCGGTGATGCGCCGCCCAGGATGAATACGCCCTCGACGCCCTCCAGGTCCCGCGTCGCCTCGTAGATGCGATCGGTCGTCTCTGCCGTCTCGTCCAGCGTCGCATTCGGCGGCAGTTCGACCGAAAGCACGATGCGCGAGGAGTCCTCCGGCGGCAGGAAGCTGCCGGGGACCTGGGCCAAAAGCGCAAGCGACCCCACGAGGAATGCGATTGCGCCGAGCAGCGTCGCATAGCGCATGTACCACTTCCGCGTGGTGCCGGTCACCATCCAGGTATAGGCCCGCATCAGGCGGCCATCGTTGTCCTGGTGGTCATCCATCGCGTCTTCGGCACGCATCCAGTAGGCCGCCATCAGCGGCGTGATGAGGCGCGCCACCAGCAGCGAGAAGACGACCGAGAAGGCCACTGTCAGGCCGAACTGGATGAAATACTGGCCGGGAATGCCCGGCATGAAGGACACGGGCACGAAGACGGCGATGATCGTGAAGCTCGTCGCGATGACGGCCAGCCCGATTTCGTCGGCGGCTTCCAGGGCTGCGCGATAGGGCGTCTTGCCCATCTTGATGTGCCGCGCGATGTTCTCGACCTCGACGATCGCGTCGTCGACGAGGATCCCGGTGGCGAGCGTCAGGGCGAGGAAGCTGACGAGGTTCAGGGAGAACCCGAGCAGCTCCATGACCCAGAAGGTCGGGATCGCCGAAAGCGGGAGGGCGACGGCGGCAATGACGGTCGCGCGCCAGTTCTTCAGGAACAGCATGACCACGACGATGGCCAGCAGCGCGCCTTCGATCAGCGTGTGCAGCGCCGCCTCGTAGTTGCCGTAGGTAAAGTAGACGGAATCGTCGACCATCTCGATGTTGACGTCCGGATAGGCGGCGCGGACGGTTGCGAGGCTTTCCCCGACCGTCTCCGCCACCGAGACTTCGCTGGCGCCCTTGGCGCGGAAGACGGCGAAGGTGACGGAGGGAACGCCGTTGAAGCGCGAGAAGGACTTCTGCTCCTCGTAGGTGTCGTCGATGGTGCCGATTTCCGCCAGCCTGACGAAGCGTCCGCCCGAGAGCGCGATCGTCGTGTCGGCCAGCTGCTCCACCGTGCGGGCGTCGCCCAGCGTACGGATCGTCTGCTCGTTGCCTGCCACCTGGCCGCGTCCGGAGCCCAGATCGACGTTGGTGCCGCGCAGCTGGTTGTTCACGTCGACGGCGGTGATGCCATAGGCGTCGAGCTTGTCCGGGTTGAGGGCAATGCGGATTTCACGGTCGGCACCGCCGTAGCGGTCGATCCGGCCGATGCCGGGCTGGCCCTGAAGTTCGCGCTTGATGGTGTCGTCGACGAACCAGGAGAGCTCCTCGAGGGTCATGTTGGGCGATGAGACGGCAAAGGTCTGGATGGCCTGGCCCTCGACGTCGATCTTCGAAACGACCGGCTCCTCGGCGCTGGCCGGCAGGTCGCTGCGGATGCGGTCGATTGCGTCCTTGGTGTCCTGAACCGCCTCGTCGGTCGGCTTCTCGATGCGGAACATCACGACGGTCTGCGACTGGCCGTCCACCACGGTCGAGGAGATTTCGTCGACGCCGCTGATCGAGGCGACAGCGTCCTCGACCTCTCTCGTGACCTGCATTTCCAGTTCGGCGGGCGAGGCGCCGCTCTGCACCACCGTGATCGAAACCACCGGCACGTCGATATTCGGGAAACGGGTGATCGGCAGCGAATAGAAGGACTGCACACCCATGAAGAGCAGCAGTGCGAAGCCGAGCAGCGGTGCAATCGGGTTGCGGATCGACCAGGCTGAGAAGTTCATCTTACGTCCTCGATCAATTCGATGCGGCGGCTTCTTTGAAGACCGGTGCGATCCGGTCCCCGTCACGCACGAAGGCACCAGCCTTCTCGACAACCACGTCGCCGGCCGCCAGGCCGCTGACGATTTCCACGAAACCGCCATCCTGGATGCCGATCTCGATGTCCGCCTGCTTCACGACACCATCCTCCACCTTTCGGGCGAAAGAGCCGTCGCGTCCCGTGGTGACGGCAGACAGCGGCAGGGCGAGCGCCGTCTTCTCGTCGATGATGATCTGTGCGCTGCCATACATGCCGGCGCGGACGCCGTTCTTCTCGTCGATATCGATGCGCACGTAGCCGAGGCGGCTCACCGCGTCCACGGTCGGCGACACGAGGCGGACCACACCCTCGATCGTCGCGGTCCCGCCGGCAATCGTGACAAGCGCCTTCTGGCCGGGCTCGACCTTCTGGATATTGGTTTCCGAAAGGTCGGCAACCAGTTCCAGCGCGCCGTCGCGGATCACCGTGAACAACGGCTCTCCGGCGCCGCTTGCGATCGCGCCGACCTTGGCATTGCGGGCTGAAACGACGCCGGCGACCGGAGTCTTGACGCTGGTGCGCGCGAGCCTCAGGTCGATGTCGGCAATCTGGCTATCCACCACTTCGATGTCGGCCTCGCCGACGGCGACCGCCTGCCGCGCGGCCTGAAGCCGCGCTTCTGCAACCTCGGCGGCGGAACTTGCCTGTTCGACCTGCGAGGTGGTGGCAGTTCCCGTTTCCTGCAGGCGGACCAGACGGTCGCGCTGGCGGACGGTGTCGTCGCGATTGGCCTGCGCCTCGATCACTTGCGCCCTGTACTGCGCCAGCCCTGCCTCTGCCTTCGCCCTGTTTGCCTGCAGCTGGCTCTTCTGCAGAACCAGCGTGTCGTCGTTCAGGGTCGCAAGCACCTCGTCGGCGGCCACGGTATCGCCGGCATCCACATTGAGAGCGCGGACGGAAAGGCCATCGACGAGCGGCTGGACATAGACCTCCTGCACCGGCTGGATCGTTCCCGTCGCGTTTACCCGGTCAACCAGCGGCTTTTGCACGGCTTCCGAAACCACGATTGCGGGCAGCGTCGGCTCGCGGACCTCGGTTTCTTCCTGCGCGGATACGGGAGCTGCCGTCAGCAGGGCAGCCGATATGAAGGCGGCAAGAAGAGAAGACTTGCGGAGCATGCGACTAATCCAAATGAACGGTGGGCTTGTCAGGTCCGCACTTTGCGACGAACGATTTCGTGCGCCCTCGAAGCTTGTATCAATGCACAGTTGGGAACCGGGTCAGGCCGTTGCAAGACGGCTGCCGAAGTTTCAACTGTCACAGCTTTTGTACGTGCGCAGGGCAGACAAATCAATCCTGAGCGGAGATGCCACCGATTAGTTTTGCTGATGATTTACGTAAAACGCGCAGCCGAAGCCGCGCGTTCTGTGCGTGTCGAAAGTATACCGCAGATCACTGCGCTGCTGCGTCGGTAATCTCTGTTGTATAGGCGCCCTCCGGCTCCGTGGTGATGATCTTCTGGTCAAGCAGGGCATTGGTCGTCCGCTCGTAGACTGCCGTGTCGAGCTTGCCCGTTGCGTCGCCGATCAGCTTGGCCACTTCGCCCATCATCCGCACCTGGTGGTTCTCGTCCTGGCCGCCATTGTCCATGACGATCTCGGCCGCTTCCTCCGGATTTGCGATGGCGTACTCCCAGCCCTTCATCGAGGCGCGGACGAATTTCACCATGCTCTCCTTGAAGGCCGGGTCGGCGAGCTT
>TARA_R110002051_G_scaffold75646_1_pt1 | contig 10086 bp, 15 predicted proteins | sample TARA_R110002051 | Tara Oceans TARA_R110002051 (sample SAMEA4397023) | marine metagenome | biome: Polar Biome; feature: [MES] marine water layer (ENVO:01000295) within the mesopelagic zone...; material: water (ENVO:00002006), including particulate matter (ENVO:01000060) such as...... | reverse complement strand
CCATCTGACCGAATTGCTGCGCGACAACATGTCGGACCTCCTCTCCTATGCCGAGGTTGAGAAGCTGATCGAGAAGCTCTCCAAGGAACACCGCAAGCTGGTCGACGATATCGCGCCGTCGCAAATCAGCCGCGCCGGAATCCAGCGTGTGCTGCAATCACTGATTCGCGAACGCGTTTCGATTCGCGATCTCGCGACAATTATCGAAGGCATCGCCGAATCAAGTGCGTCAACCAACCGGATCGAGCCGATTGTCGAACATGTGCGCAGCCGTCTTTCGCGTCAGATCTGTCACAGCAACAAGGCGCCAAACGGCAATTTGCCGGTGCTCGCCCTTACCCCACAATGGGAACAGGCGTTTTTGGAAGCCCTGATTGGCGAAGGCGACCGCAAGCAGCTGGCTCTGGCGCCGTCGAAACTTCATGAGTTTGTTGCTGCAGTTAGAAACTCTTTTGAAACCGCATCGGCACAGGGTCATGTACCTGTACTGCTGACGAGCCCCGTGATTCGTCCGTATGTGCGTTCGCTGGTGGAGCGTTTCCGCCCGCAAACGGTGGTGATGTCGCAAAACGAGATCCACCCGAGCGCACGTCTGAAGACTCTGGGGCATGTCGGCTGAACGCCAAACAATTGACCCGGTAGTGATCCTCGATGCGATTGAAAACCTTTGCAGCCCAGACCCTGACCCAGGCCATGGCAGATGTGCGCCGGGAAATGGGTGCGGAAGCCGTGATCATCGCGACCTCGGACGGTCCCAATGGCGGCGTCCAGGTGCGGGCCGCCAGTGAAATGTCCCACCGGCCTGATCCGGTCGAGCCGGTACGCGAGCGCACTCAGCGCTTGGCCGAAGCGGCGGAAATCGCCCGCGGCGACCGCGAGGACGAACATCTCGACCAGGTCATCCGCGCGCTTGGTTTTCATCGCTCGCCCGGTGTTGCGGCCCAGGCCCTGATCAAATCGGCCCAGGATTTCTCGGACGGTCATGCGGTCGGTCGTCTGGCCCATGCCATCGAGGCGCGCTACGCCTTCCAGCCCCTGCCCGCCATCCCCGAACATGCCGTCCTGTTTGCCGGCACGCCGGGCGTCGGCAAAACCTCGGCCTTGGCCAAAACAGCGGCGCGCTCCATTGCGGCTGGTGCCATTCCAACTCTCATTTCCTGTGATGGCGAACGCGCCGGCGCCGATGCGCGCCTGCACGCCCTGGCCCAGAAAATGGGCGCGGCTTTCATCACCGTCGACGATCCGCGCGAACTGGCCGACGCGATGCGTGAATTTGATGGCCCGGCCCTGATCGACAGCCCGGCGGTCAACCCGTTCGAGCTCGACGATCTCGACATGACCCTCGCCTTTGCCGATTCCAGCGATGCCGAAATCGTCTATGTGTTCGATGCCGGTCTGGCACCGGAAGATGCCGAGGACGCCGCTTCGCTGTTTGCCTCGATTGGCGCCAGCCGCTGCATCCCGGTCAAACTTGATTGCGCCCGCCGGCTCGGCGCCCTGCTTGGCGTCGGCGAAACCGGGCTCGCCTTCGCGCAGATTTCCTCGACGCCCTTCATCGGCGGCGGACTGGCTCCGGCCACACCGCTGCGGCTGGCCCGCGCCCTGATCGAGAACCGCGCTCACCCTTATGAGGACTCCGATTGATCATGAAATTAGCTTCGGCACCCCAGCAACGCACCGCCGGGCGCATTCTCGCCATCGCTTCGGGCAAGGGCGGCGTCGGCAAGACGACGCTCGCTGTCGGCATGGCGCGTGCCCTGTCGCTGATCAATGAACGCGTCCTGTTGATGGATGGCGATCTCGGCATGGCCAATATCGATGTTCAGCTCGGACTGCAGCCCAAGGCCGATATCATCAATGTTCTCAGCGGCAAGCTGTCGCTGGAAGACGCAGTTTGTCCGGCAATTGGCGGCGCTGCCGAGCGCGGCGGGTTTGACGTAATTTCCGGCCGGTCCGGATCGGGGGCCTTGGCCAATCTGTCGGGGCCGGGCCTGACCAAGCTGGCCACCGGCGTTGCGGCACTGGCCCTATCCTATGACCGCGCAATTCTTGATCTGGCCGCCGGCGCCGACCGGGCCACGGTACGCCTCGCCCTGACCGCCGATGACGTCATCATCGTCATCAATGACGAGCCGACCTCGCTGACCGACGCCTATGCTTTCGTCAAAACGCTACGTCTGCATGATGAAGGCGCTTCGCCGCTGGTCGTGGTCAATAATGCGCCCAGTGCGAATGCCGCCCGCGACGCGTTCGGCGCCTTTCGCAAGACCTGCGAATCTTTCCTCAGCTTCACCCCGACCCTGGCCGGAATTGTCCGCCGCGACGCCACTGTGCCAGCGGCGATCCGCACCCAGACCTGCGTCGCCGTGCGCGCGCCCGATTGCGACGCTGCCAAAGATTATCAGACACTTGCCGGAAGCCTCGCGCGCGGCCGCGAAGCCGCGTAGACTACTCCGGCTGGCAATCCGGGGGGAGTTGAACCGCCATGTATGATTCATTCTATGATCGACTGATCAACGGTTTCACCGGTTATGATTTATGGCTGATGATCGTGCTGTCGCTGGTCGCGGCGCTAATCATGCGCAAATGGCCGCAATGGCCCGCCGCCGCATTCATCATGATGATGATCGACGCTGTCGTACCGTTCTTCTACCGTTGGGCTATCGGTATCCCACCGAACTTCGCCTTCGACTTTGCCGTTGCACGCTTCGATGAGCGCGGCGGTGTAGTCGTACTGCTGAAGCTGGCGCTCTATTTCCTGATGATCGGTGGAATCTTCTTCTCGAAGCGACGCATCGGACAGCGTTGAGCGAGCCGGGGTTATCGCTCCGGCTCACTCGAGGCTGAAAGCACGACCTTCTATGATCAGTTCGGGCTGCTCTGATCAGTTCGGTCGGCGATGACGCACTTGGGCGATCTCGTCCAACTCGTCCTGCTCGGCGGCCCGCACGGCGCGTTCGATATGGGCCAGGCGGCGTTCTTCGAGAACCTCAAATTTCTTGAGTTCCTGGAAGGCGTCACCGAGCCGGGCGCGAAGGGCATCGGCCTGGACTTCGACTTCATCGAGCGAAGAACGGATATTCTCTTTTCGCTTGATGACGGCTTGGGCATAGGAGCCGTAAGCGAGATAGCCGTCGCGTGATTGCGTCGCGACGGCCTGCTCTTCGGGAACCGAGGCTTCGAGCCGTTCGATCTGGTTGACCAGCGCGGTTTTCGACCGGTCCAGTTCGGACATCTGCTTTTGCAATTCCTCGACCTTGAACCGGGCCAGCCGGATCAGGGGTTCGTGTGAACGTGTCATGAGGGTATTCCTTCACCATCCAAAATCCCGGACAAGGCCGCGAATGTCGACGGAATGTCCGCCGCTTCGTCTTTTCCCTGTGCGAGAAATGCTTCCAACGGGTCGTTGAGAGCAATTGCCCGGTCTAGCGCCGGGTTCGATCCGGGGGAGTAGGCCCCCAACCGGATCAATTCTTCCATATCGGCATAGGCCGACAATAATTTGCGCGCCTCGGCGACCAGTGGCCGCTCCTCTGGCGCGAACACTTCCGGTGCCGTCCGGCTGACCGATTTGAGTACGTCAATCGCGGGAAAGCGTCCGCGCTCGGCAATCGCCCGGCTCATGACGACATGGCCGTCCAGGATACCGCGCACGGCGTCAGCGATGGGTTCGTTATGATCATCGCCATCGACCAGCACGGTGAACAGGCCGGTAATCGTCCCCGCACGGCTGCCATCGCCGCGTTCGGGACCGGGGCCAGCGCGCTCGAGCAGACGCGGTAATTCGGCAAAGACAGATGGCGTATAGCCGCGCGTCGTCGGCGGTTCGCCGGCGGCCAGGCCGATCTCACGCTGGGCCAGGGCAAATCGGGTGACGCTGTCCATCAGACACAATACGTCCTTGCCCTGGTCGCGGAAATATTCGGCGACGGTCAAGGTGAGATGGGCGGCTTGGCGGCGAGCCAGCGCTGGTGCGTCTGAGGTTTCGGTGATCACGACTGAGCGCTTGCGTCCCGCCGGGCCAAGCACATCATCGACGAATTCGCGGGCTTCGCGGCCCCGTTCGCCGATCAGACCGATCACGATCACATCGGCATCGCAAGCGCGGGCCAGCATCGACATCAAAACAGATTTGCCGACCCCCGAGCCGGCAAAAATCCCGAGCCGCTGACCGCGGCGCATGGGTGCAAAAGCATTGAGGACGCGCACGCCCATATCCATTCTATCGCCAAGCCGGGCACGGCCATGCGCCATCGGTGGCTCGCCCTTGAGCGGATAGGCGTGAGCGCCTTCGCTGAGCGCCGGACCGCCATCGAGCGGACGGGCAAAGCCATCCACCACCCGGCCCAACCAGTTGAGGCTGGGGCGTACCCGTGCCGCGTCCGGCTGCAACACGACCTTGGCGCCGGGGCGAATGCCTTCCAGCGGTCCGAACGGCATCATCAGGGCCGTCTGGCCACGAAAGCCAACAATCTCGCACTCGAATGAGCCATTGCCGGTCGCAATCATCGCATGTGCGCCGAGACACAGACCGGAGATCGGGCCCTCGGCCTCAACCAACAGACCATTGAGCGCCGTGACGCGTCCTTCCAGGACACGCGCATCGAGCTTTTCAATTCGATCTGTCAGGGTCTGCATCATGCGAATGTCAGGCCTTTCCGGCACGGCAGATTTGCCGATTCGAGATCACTGTACGCGAACGCGGTTGCTTTCACGTAAACGCGGCAGAGGAAATGCGGGGCAGGCTCCAGGGTGTAGATTGGGGGGTGTCGCCTGCTTACCGTTGGTGTGCCGTTGAGTGGCTGTTAGTGCATCATTCGTTTGGCATTGGGTATCCGCTGGTATGTGCTTCATTCAGCATTATTTCGCGGGCGGACTTCTAAAAGTGACGGGAAAACAGACACCTGATGATTCCAATCGCCCTTTTAACCCTGTTTTTCCGATTTTCGCACCTCCTGTTTGGCCTCTGACGCCACCAGTATAGCCGCGCCCCGCAGGGGGTGGACAGGCAGGCATAACGGGGGCGTGTGGTCCGAGATATCGCTGCAGCATGTGCGCGAGCGAAGGGCAGACTCGCAACCGCCGCGAAGGCTGAGGGACGTGCCCCTCTGCTACGCGTCCCTGGAGAATTGGTGTGCGATAGAGGGTGGCAGGCCCCCATGTCCGCAAGGCAAGCATCTCTAACTCGATAGAGTTCCCAATCCTGCCCCGGGTCACGCCGGGCAGAGTGGTCCCTGAAACCCTTGCCAAGCAAGGGCGCCAGACTGGACTTGTCTCGTCAAGGGTCATGACCGCGCAGCGGCGCTTCGCGCCCTTGACGAGACAAGTCCAGTCTGGCCGGATCCCGGCATGGTTTTCAGGGCAGGGTCTGGCCAGCGGGCCACGTCCTCTGACGGGATCAACGGGCGGCACCCTGCCCCTCTCCCAGCTACACCACCAACCGGCTCGACCAGTATACCGATGTGACCGGTCAGGCGGTGAGCTATGACCTCAATGGCAATCTGACGGCCATCGGCTCACGCAGCTATATCTACTCGGCCCAGAACCAGCTGCTGCAGGCAGCGACGCTGTCGGGCGGCACGGCGCTGTATTCCTACGGTCCGGCGGCGCGGCGTGTGCGCGCCAATGTCGACGGGGTGGTGACGGAGTTCCTGCATGCCGGCGGTATGGAGATCGCGGAATATTCCGCCTCCGAAAATAAATGGTGACAGGCACCATTAATGAAAGCCAGCCGCCCGAAAGCAAATCCTGTTCCCTCGCCACTGGTCTTGCGGCGCTGAAATGGGTGCCTGTCACCATTTATTTCCGCTGATGAGGTAGGTGCCTTGGAGCTGGAGCGCGCGCAGACAAGTATCGTTTATCAATTGTCTTTCGGGGTCGATGGACCGTTGGAGGACGCGGGTAGAGTTACCTCGCTCAACTATTCTCCGCATCCCGATGGCGCGGTTATGGGAAGACATGTTGACGGTACGGTGACCTTGTACGGCGCAACGTTCCGTCCAGGGTTTCACGAAGCGATTGGCACTGCTCGGCACGAAAGAATGCATGAAATTTGGGGGGCTGATCCAACGGGCCACCAAACGATTGCCAATGAAGTCTTTCTAGCTATGAACAGGGCTGGTTTTGTTGGTGAGTTTAGGACGTTCTACAGGACATATCGAGGTTCCAGCGTGAATCCGGTGTTTCCCAGCACGATTCATGCAGCACAAAGGAGGTAGAGTAAAATGTTAGTAGGTCTTGCCATGTTGGCTTTTTCGCTCGGAGGCGATAGTTGCTCCGCAACCTATCGAAATGTTGATGCTGATGAAGTCGTGCTATCGATGGCTGATGGGCCCAATTTCTGGGACGACTATGGAATGCCTCGTCCAGAGTGTCAGGTTCCGAACTTGGTAGTTTGTCAGACCGGCGACTTTCCCCTTCTGTTGCCAATCAATGCAGGCATCTACGAGCTCGAAATTGGTGATCAGACCTATGTTATCAAATGGACTGGGATCGCTGATCAGAGCAGTAGTGCATGGGTGAGCGACAGAGGTATATTAACTATCGATGTGGAAGATAGTACATATATCTATGAATACGGCGTAGAAGGTGGAGTTATAAGCATAACTTATATTTCACATCCCGGTTTTGGTGGAGGGGGCATGGTCAATTATTTGCTACACTCAGGAAAGTATCCATGTTGATTTCATAAAACGGTCCTGTCATGTGTGGACGGCCCCTTCTGCGCAAGGGTTTTGTTGACGGAAGCTGGGCTTTGGGATTTTGAGGAGGGCCACTTTTCTGGTCCTGCCAGAAGAACTTTGCCTTGAGCGCGGGACGGTAGTTCCCTAGCCTCTCCCGATGCGTAATCCGTTCAAATATTTCAAGACTTCACCCGAGATCATCCGCCTTGAAATAAATGGTGACAGGCACCCATTAACCCAAAACGCCCGCACCAGTTGCATTGAAGCGGTATGCCTACTAATATCCCTGCATGCCGCGCTCCGCCCGCATCGTCGTCCCCGGCCTGCCGCACCACGTCACCCAGCGTGGCAATCGGGAATAAATGGTGACAGGCACCCATTAATCCAAAAAGCTCGCCAAAGTTGCAATTCTAAATGATGCGCGCTAATATCCCGACATGCCGCGCTCTGCCCGCATCGTCATTCCCGGCCTGCCACACCACGTGACCCAGCGTGGCAATCGGCGCCAGGAAACGTTTTTCGATGCAGCCGATTACACGCTCTATCTCGATCTGCTGACGCGGCATGCCTGTGCGCTTGGTGTGGGCTGCTGGGCGTGGTGCCTGAATAAATGGTGACAGGCACCATTAATGAAAGCCAGCCGCCCGAAAGCAAATCCTGTTCCCTCGCCACTGGTCTTGCGGCGTTGAAATGGGTGCCTGTCACCATTTATTTGGGCGGCCACGCATGGCGGCGCGCGAGGCAGGGTAATTGATGTTGGAATGGGTGCCTGTCACCATTTTTACGTGTGGCGTCATCAGAAGTGACGGATCCACCATTCGGACCTACTTTAGGCCGGACCCGATTCGGAACGGTAAGAGCAATTTGGATTACTTCTTTGACTCACTTTGAGACTATGCGCTGCCCTGTTTGTGCTTTCCTGCTCGATTTCGAACCATACGAAGATGGACTTGCTTCGTTTGGAATTTGCAGTTGTTGCGGCACTGAGTTTGGCAACGACGATTTTGCTACCAGTCATGAAAGGCTCCGCGCCAAGTGGGTTGCTGGAGGAATGGGGTGGTACTCTACGGCGAATGGCCCGCCTCCCGGGTGGGACCCTTTGCGTCAATTGGAGTTCTTCCAGAAATGACGGCCTGAATTAATGGGGACATTGAATTGCTGGGGAAATACGCAAATAAATGGTGACAGGCACCCATTAATCCGGTGCGCGGCCACCCAGGGCGGCGCTGTCTACAGCACTGCCAGCTACACCACCAACCGGCTCGATCAGTATACCGATGTGACCGGTCAGGCGGTGAGCTATGATCTCAATGGCAATCTGACGGCCATTGGCTCACGCAGCTATGTCTACTCCTCGCAGAACCAGCTGCTGCAGGCAGCGACGCTGTCGGGCGGCACGGCGCTCTATTCCTACGGTCCGGCGGCGCGGCGTGTGCGCGCCAATGTCGGCGGGGTGGTGACGGAGTTCCTGCATGCCGGCGGTATGGCTGAGGCCTGCCCGCCACCGGTTCGAGGGCAGGCCGAAGGCCGAGTATGATGGCTCCGGCGCCCTCTTGCGCCGCTATATCCCCGGCCCGGGCGTGGACCAGCGCGTCGCGATGGTCGATTGCCGCGGCTCGGCCAGTTGCGCGCCCGGCGATAGCGGCGTGGCGACGGATTATTATTTCGCCGACCGCCAGGGCAATGTCCTCGCCGTCACCAGCCAAGCCGGGGTCATCCGGCAGCACTTCTTCTACACCCCCTTCGGCGTCGAGCTGGTCGGTGACCCCTCGGGCAATCCCTTCCGCTATACCGGCCGCCGCTATGACGCCGAAACCGGCCTCTATTATTACCGCGCCCGCTATTACGACGCCGATCTGGGGCGCTTCCTGCAGGTCGATCCGGTGGGGTATGCGGATCAGTGGAATCTGTATGCTTATGTCGGGAATAATCCGTTGAATGCGACGGATCCGACGGGGGCGTATCAGTGCAGTGATGCCGGTGGAACTACTATTGCTTGCCCTTCAATGGTTACCGGTGCAGTGGGTCAGCTAAGAGACGGAGCTGCAAATAGCCGAAAAGCTGACGTTCGGGACGACCTAGCGGAGATTGTGACATTTTTAGGTGGTGACGATGAAGACAATGGGGTCACCGTTCAGCTTGGTGGGTGCAGTGACTGCCCAACCGCGACCGCAGACACGCATTCTGACGGATCCGTCGTGATTCAATTTAAGACAGAGCGGATCGGAATGGCCAACTCACTAGAAGCCCAGCAGCCAGGCGGAGGTGCGACGCTGCTCGCGCCAACGATTGCGCACGAGTCTCGACATGGAATTGACGGTCGTGCGCGCGGAAATGGGAATCCGAGGAATCGCGATGAAAGCATGGCGACTGAGAGAAACGCCTACACATCCGGTGCGCGTGCACAAATGTGGCAGATCGAATCTGGAGCTCTAAACTTGGCTTCTCCGCTACAAGAATTCAACAATCTTCGGCGCGATTCCTCTGGCGTCTTTCAGGTTGACCCAAGTTTGCTACAAACAAGCGTTATGAGATCAACGAATTTATGGTGTTCAAAAGCGGCCTTGAACCCTGCATTTTATGCTGTTTCGGGGTGTTGAGAAATGCTGAGAATCGTATTGATGGGCGTGTTGCTTACAGCGTGCACGACGGAGACGGAACGAAGCGGGTTCCCAATCTATAGTCTTACAGACATTTATGCTGAACCGAATCTCGATTCGCATGGAATTGTGTGGCTCCGCGCAACTCTTATCTCCGATAGTGATCACTATTGGATACTGGTTGACACGCAGACGGACTGCGTTGGATTTGCTGCTACGTTCATAGGTGACGCCTACGCGAAGTGGATCGAACTAGAGTCCTTGGACAATGATCGTCCTGGTGTAGCGATCTCGGGTGAGTTTTTGGGTGAGTTTTTGATTGGTGGCTCTGACGTGGGACCCAGGTTCGCGGTGCATGATTACAGGGCGGCTAGCGTTAGGTCGGATATCGACCTGGGTGGGGAAGTGAGGTTCCTGCCTTGCGAGTAAGTAACGGGAAAAACGGAAAGAAATAAGTGGTACCTGCCTGGATTTAACCGGTCAGCACAACAGTCTGAGCCAGTGAAACAATATTGGAAAGTGGAGCGAATTAACGGGGGCACACGACATTTTCGTCGCGCCAACCTCCTGAAATTATCGCCTTTCTACCAAACTTCCGCCGCCCACGCTCATTGGGAATTTGCGGGGACACACGACATTTTCGGCGAGGAATAAATGGTGAAAGGCACCCACTAATCGTGAAAGTTGGGAATAAATGGTGACAGGCACCCATTAATCGTGCAAGTTGCAATCAAACAACTCGCCAGCTAATATCCCGGCATGCCGCGCTCTGCCCGCATCGTCATTCCCGGCCTGCCACACCA
>TARA_R110002051_G_scaffold143103_3_pt1 | contig 10087 bp, 5 predicted proteins | sample TARA_R110002051 | Tara Oceans TARA_R110002051 (sample SAMEA4397023) | marine metagenome | biome: Polar Biome; feature: [MES] marine water layer (ENVO:01000295) within the mesopelagic zone...; material: water (ENVO:00002006), including particulate matter (ENVO:01000060) such as...... | reverse complement strand
AAAACAAAAAAAAGGGCATACTTTTAGTGGACCCTTTTTTTTCGTTCATATTACTCCTTTTGATATTGGCCAATATCAGCAAAATTGACCTTAGGCCTTATTCTACCTCAACGACCATCATTTTATTGTAGGAAACAATATAGGCCGCCTGATTGTAATATCCTGATGACTGATCCTTCTTGTAATTGAACTTATTTGCATTATAAGAAGTCTCCCCTATATTTTTACCAGCTTCAAACAAGTTGTTTTTATAGGCCAACTTTAGAAGGACATCAAAAGTGACATCAAAACCACGTATAGCGTAACGATCCGGCTCTATACCATATTTTCGTCTGTACATCTTTACAAAAGAATTGGACCCTATCTCCTTTTCAATAGATGGATAGGTAAATCCTAGATTAGAAAGATGTGAACTAGAAATAACATCATTTTCGAAGGCCTTGTTCCTATTGGTAGTAAACATTCTAATCTTTACCGAATCAGTAATCGTGGAATTCAATACAGAACTGACATGATATATGGTATTGGCATTATCTGACTCAAGGAACACCCAATTTTTTTTCGCTGAAATTACTTGTTTCACCTTTTCAATATCCAATGAAATATTATTCTTCAAGTTTAGGATTTTAGCCTTTGGAAATTTTTCCAAAAGCAACCGCTGGGTCCCTTTATTATTTTCATCCGCTATGATGACCATATTTTCTTCACTCCTATTTTCCCGGACATACGTTAACATTTTGTTCCTTAAAATTTCTTCGGATGGAATCGTGAAAAATACATTTCTCAAGCTAATATCACTATCCGCAGCTATAGGGGCAATTACAGGCACATCATATTGTCCGGCAGCCAATGCGACCTCTTTTAAGGATTTTCCATCTAGGGGTCCTATTATGGCATCTATTTCACTTAATTTTTCGCGCAACATAATGCCTTTAACCCTTTCTACATTCAATTGGGTATCAAAAGTTCTAACCTTTACAGAAACGCCCAACTTTTTTATGGAATCCAGAGCAACCATGGCTCCTGTATACATTCCAATACTATATTTGCTATCGTTCCTACTGGCCATCGTCTGTTTGGCCAACTCCTTGTCATTTACATCTATCTTATCCGTCCTAAAAGGAAGCAAGAAGAGCAGGCTTGGCTTATTCTTGGTTTGGATACTATCTATAAGACTGAATCTGTCCAACACCAAAGAATTTTTTATTTCTAAATCCTGCGCTCGCTCTTTTGGGATTTTAAGTATCATTCCTGCTTTTAGGCCATCGTTTAATTCTGGATTTAGAGCTAGAAGTTCTGCATAGGTAACATTAAGCTTACGGGTAAGTCTAAATTCATTTTCTTTAGACTTCACTTCATAGAAAACATATTTATCGGTATTGACAACCTCTTTGGCTGTTGCTTTTTTTGGTAAGCGAATGATCATACCCTCCTGTAGACCACGAACCTTCACTTCCGGATTAAGCGCTTTTATTTCATCCTCACTTACTCCAAATTGTTTTTCTAGATTATAAAAAGTTTGTTTTGGAGTAACAACATAGGAAGTATACAGCTGAATATTCTGATTTTCAACAGTGCTTCCAAGAATTTTTGGCAATTTCAATTGTTGCCCCTCCATGAGATAGTTATTGGTCTTGGAAAGCTCAGGATTCAATTCCAACATCTCATCTATGGTTATACCATAAGCGTTGGCTATACTCCATCTTGTTTCCTTGGGCTTCACCGTGTACATTTCAAAGTCACCCGAATCTTTCACCACATCCTCAGGATTAACACGTCTAAACTTTGGAATCCTGAGATTCATCCCCTTCTTAAGATTTCCAGAGTACAATTCCTTATTGTAGCGTTTTATATCATCTATGGTAATATTGAACCTCTTTGCGATGCCATAGAGCGCGTCTTTCCGTCTTACTTTGTAACTGGTAAAGCCAATTGGGTTTTCTTGTACTGTTGCATTCTCCTTAACCGTTTCATTGGTCTTGCTTTTTACTACGGGAACATTAGAATTGGAAGGTTTGGAATCCGTAGGAATTACAAGGACCGTATTGGGCACCAAAGGCTTTCCTTGTACTATTTCCTTATTGTATTTTATGATGTTATATGGGGTAACTCTGTATTGTTTTGCAATACCCTCCAATGTTTCTCCTTTCTTGACCGCATGTGTTGCAAACTGCTGCGCGTTCATGTTTAAACATAAAAACAGCATAAAGAAGCCTGTAATAAGTATTTTAAAACGTGTATTGTTCATTACTATTCCCATTCTATAGTTGCAGGTGGCTTGGAGCTTATGTCATAGACTACTCTGTTTACCCCCCTTACCTTATTAATAATATCGTTGGATGTTTTCTGCAAAAACTCATATGGTAAATTAACCCAATCTGCCGTCATGCCATCCGTACTTTCTACAGCTCTTAAGGCTACACATTTTTCATAAGTCCTTTCATCTCCCATTACCCCCACACTATTTACGGGTAAAAGCATGGCTCCGGCCTGCCAAACTTTGTCATAAAGTCCCCATTCTTTCAATCCGTTGATAAATATGGCATCGACTTCTTGTAAAATGGCCACTTTTTCTGGAGTAATATCCCCTAGGATACGAATTGCCAATCCAGGACCTGGAAAAGGATGTCTTCCTAATAATGCCTTATCTATCCCCATACTGGCTCCAACCCTACGTACCTCATCCTTAAACAACATTCGCAATGGCTCCACTACATTTAATTTCATAAAATCGGGAAGACCACCTACATTATGATGGCTTTTTATTGTTGCCGACGGACCTCCTGTTCCCGAAACCGATTCTATGACATCTGGATAAATTGTCCCTTGTCCCAACCATTTGGCATCTTCCACCAAATGTGATTCTCCATCAAAAACCTCGATAAAAGCATTTCCAATAGCTTTCCTTTTTTTCTCAGGATCACTTACTCCTGCCAATGCATCCAAAAAGCGTGCCGAAGCATCAACTCCCTTAACATTAAGCCCCATATCCTTATATTGGTGCAAAACATCATTGAACTCATTTTTTCTGAGGAGTCCGTTATTCACAAAGATACAGTGCAAATGTTTTCCTATTGCCTTGTGCAATAAAATGGCAGCAACGGTAGAATCCACTCCTCCCGAAAGCCCCAATATTACCTTATCCTGGCCTATCTTACTTTTAAGTTCTTTTACCGTTGTTTCAACAAAAGCATCGGGTGTCCAAGTCTGGGCAACTCCGGCAATGTGAACTAGAAAATTTTCCAATAATTGTTTGCCATCAGTAGAATGATAAACCTCTGGATGAAACTGAATAGCATATGTTTCTTCTCCTTCAAATTTGTAGGCAGCATTTTCCACATCATGGGTACTGGCCAATCTAATCGTATTGGTCGGTAAATTTTTTATGGTATCGGCATGGCTCATCCAAACTTGACTCCCTTTGGAAATCTTGTCAAAGAAGGGTTCATTATCCTTCACAAAAGACAACTTGGCCCTACCGTACTCCCTCGTATCAGATCCTTCTACACTGCCACCGTTAAAGTGTGCCAGATACTGCGCTCCATAACACACTCCCAAAAGTGGCTTTTTGCCCCTTATTTGAGAAAGATCTGGATGCGGGGCATCTTCCCCTCTAACAGAAAAAGGAGATCCTGAAAGGATTACAGCCTTATATTGTGAAAGATCTTCAGGTAAATGGTTATACGGCTTAATTTCGCAGAAAATATTAAGTTCCCTAACCCTTCTTGCGATGAGTTGTGTGTACTGAGAACCAAAATCTAAAATGAGGACGTTATTTTGCATGGGCAAAAATAGTATTAAATTGAAAAAAGGAAAGTTTAGATGGCAATAATTTTTCAGGTATTTTATTTATCAGGCCTATTTCATGGAATCCAAAATGGCCCTTATATCCCCTTCGGTCGTATCCGGGTTAATAAAACAGAATCTAGCTACAGTTTCATAAACCCCTTTATTCTTCCATTTTGTAGGCGTTACCAATGCAAATCCGTCCTTATGGTTTTTATACGTCCAGTTTCTATAATCTTCTGGAGACCAACCTTTTCTCCTAAAAAGAACACAAGATAGGCTCGGTTCCCTCACCAATTCCACCTCCGGTTTTTCACTAATTAAAATTCCTGCTAATTTGGCCAACTCTATGCCTTGTTGCACCGCCCATTCATACTTATCTGTACCGTGCATGGCCAAAGAGAACCACAATGGAAGTCCTCTGACCCTTCTGGTCAATTGGATCTGATAATCGGAAGGGTTGAAGCCGTGGGCCCCTTCATCCTTGAAAATATCCAAATAGGATCCTTCTTGAGAATGCGCCTCTTTTGCCAGTTCTGGATTTCTATAAATAATTGCCCCGCAATCATATGGTGAGAACAACCATTTGTGGGGATCTATGGTAATGCTGTTTGCACGCTCTATACCTTTAAAAAGTGGTCTCGCCATTTTTGAGGCCAAGGCTCCACCTCCATAAGCGGCATCTACATGAAACCATAAATTTTCCTTCTCACAAATGGAGGCTATCCCGTCCAGGTCATCTATAATTCCCGCATTGGTGGTACCCCCTGTGGCAACTACGGCGAACAATCTCTTTCTTTGGTGAGGTGTAAGCTCCTTTAGGGCGTGGGATAACATAGAGGCCGACATACTGTCTTCGGTTTCCACCAAAACAACATCTGCATCTATAACCTGTGCCATGGACTTTATGGACGAGTGCGCCCCACTGGAGGTAATTATCAGGGCCTTTTCATTTAGGTTATCTTTATTCTTTCTCCAGTTTTCCCTGGCGGTAACCATAGCGGATAAATTGGCAGCAGTTCCTCCGCTTGTAAACACACCAAAGGCCGGATCTGGAAGGCCGGTTAAAGAAACCAACCATTTCATGGCTTCGTTTTCACAGAAAATACCCCCTGCACCTTCCATCCAATAGGCACCATGGATACTTGAAGCCGAAGTAACCAAATCGAACATAATTGCAGCTCTTGTTGGCGAAGCCGGAACAAATGCCAAATGTCTGGGGTGATCAATGGGAACTGTTGCTTTTATAAGTACATCCTTAAAGAGATCAAATGCCTTTTCTCCACCAATTCCAGCTGACGTTATTGTTTCCCCAACCAACCTCTTTAATTCCTCTTCTTTTTTGGGCTGTCCCAGTTCTGGTGCGGTCTTGGTTATTCTATTGATGACATATTTCATGACATCCAAGGTCATTTCCACCAGTTGTATATCTATATTGTGCATTTGGTTTAGCTCTTTTGGCAAAGGTAGTATTTTGAGCCACTATTTTGGAAGTAAGCCTCTTTGATTTCTCATAATCCCAAACAAAAAAAGCTCGGAAACCACCCCGAGCTTTTAAATCGAACCCGATTTACATCGGGATAACTAACCTAACTACTATTAAATGAAACTTATGCTTTTTGCACTGTCTATATCTTAAACAACTTATAAACAAAATACCCTACCCTGTTCTTTTATTTTTTATCTTTAATACTGAAAAATAAGGCATATGAAAGCAACTTTTTTTAAAGAACTCCAAGAGGAACTGCGAAAAGGGGCTGCCGAAAAAGGACATCCTTTTCGATATTGCACGCTAGCTACCGTTGGCCTGGACAATGTCGCCAGGTTACGAACTATTGTTTTACGCAAGGCCACAGATGAGTTGATGCTCACATTTTATACGGATAAGCGATCAAAAAAAATTACCCATATAAAAGAAAACAATAAAGTGAGCCTATTGTTCTATCATCCTGAAAAGCTCATGCAAATACGAATTGAAGGCTTGGCGATGGTGAACAATGATATTAATAGTAAAAAATTGTTATGGGAGTCCATTCCAGAACCGTCAAGAAAAGATTATACTACCTCTGAATCCCCGGGAAAAGAAATCAAAAATCCCGATATTATCGAATATTTAAAGGATGAGGACCATTTTTGTGTGGTGGAGATACATCCTTTCAAAATAGAGTATTTAAAATTAAAAAGACCCAATCATATCAGGGTCCGGTACTCCAAAGATGAATCTGATTGGGAAGGACAATTTTTAGTGCCTTAAAGTTTCTTTTACTTCACTTACAGACAGTTTACCAACTAAATACACTTTTGCTAATTAATTGTCCATTGTCAAGATCGTAAATTCTCCAGAAAGGGGTTTTAAGGCCGTCAATAATAACGGTATCAGCTCTTTCCCATATTCCAAATAAAGCTCAGAAAAATTCAAATTGCGTTCTTGTAGGGATTTATTTGGAAACAGCTCATTCTGTATGTCTGTCATGCGAACCACGTGGTCCTTTAACTTGCGTTTTTGGGCTTTCAATAGTCGCTTCTCCAAATTATCCAACCCTTTCAGCTGTTTTACCTCTTGCGCCTTAACCGCTCCTAAAAAAGATTTGTCGGTTTGTTCGGCCAGGCTAAAAAGATCTTGGAACTGCTCTTCCAAGTGTCGCCTTTGTTGGGAAAAATCTATATCAATATTGGAAATATTTCTGATTTTTTTATTGATAAAACTATTTTGTTTTAAAAATAGATCGGCAATTTCCAGATTTAATTTGGATAGTTTTTCTCCTTGCTTCTGGGTTATGACCAAGGCCGAATTCCTTAAAAGCAATATTGGAAAAGTGATTCCCATTGCCTCAAAGGACGATTTCAATTCCAACCAATAGGCCAATTCCCCTCCTCCTCCAATATAGCATAGGTTCGGTAAAATCACTTCTTGGAACAAAGGCCTGGAAATAACATTTGGAGAAAACCTCTCAGGATAATTTTCCAATTCTTCCAAAAGTTCCTTTTGGGTAAAACTCAAATCAGTATCGTTAATATAATACGATCCATTATTTTCTATGATCCGCTCCCTTAGACCTTCCTTCAGATAAAAATAATTGATTTCCCTAGGGTTTACTTGTATACCATAATTCTCCTCTAACTGTTCCAGCTTTTGAGACGTTTTGGCAACCGCCTTGTAGGCTGTATTTTCCAAGATATCTTTTTTGGCAAAGGGCACCAATAATTTCTTTAGCTCCCTATTATCTCCATCAACTATGACCAAACCATATTCTCCGAATAGTTCATTGGCCAAAAATCGTGTTGCATCGGTAAGATTGTCGTGTTCTAAATAAGACTTTTTAAACAATGCTTTTAACTCCTCAGCATTTTGTCCCACCCCAATTTCTAGGGACAACATCTCATACACATTATCTAGTCCGTCTGTATTCAGGTGACCTACCGCTCCGGAAGCCGTTTTGTTCCACTGCAACTTTTTACCCTTGAAATTAAAGTAGTTGATTTCGTCAAAATCATGATCTTCTGTGGCCATCCAATAAACGGGTACAAAGTTGTAATTGGGATATGCCTCTTTTAATTGTTGGGTTAAATTGATAGTTGAAATAATCTTGTACAAAAAATATAAAGGGCCAGTAAAGAGATTTAACTGATGCCCGGTTACCACGGTGAAAGTGGAATTGTCCTTTAAAAGTTCTAAATGTAATTCAGTAGATCTGGATATATCAATTTTATTGTATTGCTTCTTTAATGCGCTGTAGAGCACTTTCCTATTTTCCATTGGAAAGTTGGCCTGTTTTTCCAAAAGTTGATCCTTAAAGTTCTCCAGATTTGAAAATCGATTGTAAAACGGCTGCAGGTTTTCCTTTTGGTCCAAATAATCACTTATCAAATTGGAGAAATAACCTGTTTTTTTATAGGGTATACAGTCGCTTTTCATAGAGGCAGCTTAAAATCTGGGTAAAGTTAAAATTATTGAAATTTTGAGTTCCTAAAAATACGTTAAGATGTTTACAATTCGTAGAGTTATTGTTAGATTTGAAAAATAACAAACCACTCTTCTTAATATGAAGCAATTATTACTCCTTGCCTGTTTTTTATATTCTACATCAATTATCTCCCAAGAGATCAAATCCCCATCAGAATTTTTGGGGTATGAATTGGGCACACAATTTACGCGCCATCATGAAGTAGTGGACTATTACGAATATTTGGCAGAGGTTGCCTCTGATCGTGTACAGGTTACCTCCTACGGAAAAACCAATGAACGCAGACCGTTGTTATTGGCCTATATATCCTCAGCTTCCAATATGAAAAATCTGGAAAATATAAGAGAGGAACATTTAAAAAGTACTACAGGTACCGGCAACGCTTCTAAAGCTATAGTTTGGTTGAGCTATAACGTACATGGCAATGAAAGTGTCAGCACGGAGGCCTCTATGCAGACCATATATGAGCTTTTGACCAGCAAATCCGATTATTTGGAAAATACTGTTGTCATCATGGATCCCTGTATCAATCCCGATGGTCGTGACCGATATGTAAACTGGTATAACGAGAATAAAAACACGCCCAACAATGTTGATCCTAACAGTACGGAACACCACGAAGGTTGGTTGAGCGGACGAGCCAACCATTATATGTTCGACCTAAACCGCGATTGGGCATGGCTAACGCAAGTAGAAAGCCAGCAGCGTTTAAAAATGTACAACCAATGGCTCCCACATGTACATGTAGACTTCCATGAGCAAGGTGTAAACAATCCATATTATTTTGCGCCGGCAGCAGAACCATTCCATGAAGTGATCACAGATTTTCAAAGAGAGTTTCAGGTTACCATCGGTAAAAACCATGCCAAATATTTCGATGCCAAGGGTTGGTTCTATTTTACCAAAGAAGTATTTGACCTGTTGTATCCCAGTTACGGGGATACCTACCCAATGTACAATGGATCTATAGGGATGACCTATGAACAAGGGGGCAGTGGCCGTGCAGGATTGGGAATAATTACTGCCATAGGGGATACCCTTACCCTTAAGGACAGAATTGCCCACCACTTTACCACAGGGATCTCTACAGTTGAAGTAGCTGCTGGGAACGTACAAAAGTTAAATGATGAATTTAAGAAATTTTACCAACCAAAGAATTACAAGTACAAGAGTTATGTCCTTAATGGGGATGCCGATAAAATAAAAGCTCTCTCCAGGCTATTGGACCAACATCAAATAGCCTACGGTAAAGGCAACGGCTCTTCCGTAAAAGGATTTGATTATTCATCAGGAAAAGTGGGAAATATAAAAACAAGCTCCAACAGCTTGGTGGTCTCCACCAACCAGACAAAAGGCACATTGGTAAAAGTTTTGTTCGAACCTAATGCAAAATTAAGCGACTCCCTTACCTATGATATAACTGCTTGGTCATTGCCTTATGCCTATGGATTGGATGCTATTGCTTCTGAAAGTTTAGTGGGCACCGGCAAATCAACTGAAGAAAACAATGTAGCCAATCAGTTAGATCCGACTGCATATGCCTATATCACAGATTGGAATAGTATGGACGATGCTCGTTTTCTGGCGGACCTCCTCAAAGAAGGGATACGAGTACGATACTCCGAAAAGAACTTTACCCTGAATGGCCGAAATTATGATAGGGGAAGTTTAATCATAACCAATGCAGACAATAAGAACAAGAAAGGGTTCCTAGGGTTTTTAGAAGCATCGGCACAAAAGAATGGCAAGACCCTTACCGCAACCGCAACTGGATTCGTGGACAATGGAAAGGATTTTGGTTCCTCATCAGTACAGATGGTCTCCGATACAAAAATTGCCGTACTCTCAGGAGAGCCTACAAGTACATTACAATTTGGTGAGGTCTGGCACTTTTTTGAACAACAATTAAATTATCCAGTGACTATTTTGGATAGCGATTATTGGAACCAAGTAGATCTTTCCAAATACGATGTTCTGGTATTGCCTGATGGATGGTATGGCAGTACTTTTAACGATGATCAGTTAGAACGACTAAAAGGATGGGTTAAAAGTGGCGGAAAACTTATTGCCATGGGAGGAGCCATTAATGGTATAGATGGTGAAAAAGGTTTTGGAATTAAGGCAAGGGAAATACAAAAAGATACTACATTATCATTGGAATCCTATGATATTTCCGAACGGGAAGGGATCAAAAATGCAATTACGGGAGCTATATTCAAAACGAAGGTAGACACAACACATCCCTTGGCATATGGCTACAAGGACACCTATTTTTCCTTAAAATTAGGGGATGACGCCTATGAATACCTGGACAAGGGAACCGTGGTTCATCTAGA
>TARA_R110002051_G_scaffold9_10_pt1 | contig 10088 bp, 6 predicted proteins | sample TARA_R110002051 | Tara Oceans TARA_R110002051 (sample SAMEA4397023) | marine metagenome | biome: Polar Biome; feature: [MES] marine water layer (ENVO:01000295) within the mesopelagic zone...; material: water (ENVO:00002006), including particulate matter (ENVO:01000060) such as...... | reverse complement strand
TGACATAACCTTTAGTTCGAATATTATTGGAGCAGATTTGCAAAAGTTGGGATTTACAAAGAATAACATTAAAGTTGCAGCCAATATAGACGGAGCTTATACGGGAACACCTTCAAACTTTACTATTAAGGCTGATATTAATGATGGTATTGCAATAGCAGATAATGAGCAATATCAAGTTTCAACAGTATCCTTAAGATCACATATTAAAGATACCATTACCGACATTTCTATACGTAGTAACTTTCTAAATGGCGAACTTTCATCAAATGCATCCCCGAATCGTATTATAGATGCCCTTAAAAAACAACTTGAACACTACTTCACAAATGATACCATAGCCTTTGAACCAGAAGATAGCATCGAAGCAAAACTGGCACTCGCTATAGTCCCAACCCCTGTTTTGTCTAAAGTATTTTTTAATGGAATAAAAGACTTAGATTCTTTGAATATAGACGCCAGCTTCAATTCAAGAACGCAACGAATCTCAGCCGAAGCAAAAGTGCCCCATATAGCATATGCAAGCAGCTCTATAGATAGTTTAAATGTCTTTGTAAAAGGAGATTCCGTTGACCTTAAATTCTCGGCAGGTATTGCCGAATTAATTTATGACCCTATACACTTAAAACAGACCTATCTAGAAGGAAGTCTAAAAAACAAACAACTCGTTCTAGATTTTAACTCTAAAAACGATACTGTTCAGGTAATGCATATATCATCTTCACTGGTATTCAAAAAAGATACGTTGAGGCTGCATGTATATCCTGAGAATTTGACACTCAACAATAAACAATGGAAAATACCTGTTGATAATACTATAGTAATTGCAGAATCTTACGCCGATTTTAATAATACTATACTGAGCAGAAATTCACAAAAACTGGAAATTTCAACCAAAGTCCCTAAAATGGAAACCAACCATATAGGCATACTTTTTGAAAATTTTCAATTACAGACTTTTCTAAGTTTTTTGAATCCTGACGAAGCATTGGCAAAAGGAAAAGTTGAGGGTAGCTTTGTAATACTTAATCCGTATGGCGCTAAAGGTTTAGTGGCTAATATCGATATCAAAGATTTTCAGGTAATGTCTAATCCGTTAGGTACATTAACTCTAGACGCTTCTTCAAAGTCACTATCTGAATATGATTTTGATTTAGCTTTAAAAGATGGTGCTGCCAATTTGACCTTAACAGATGATTATACCGCAAAAAAAACTTCCGAAGACCTTAATATGGAGCTTGATATTCAAAAATTGGAAGCCAGTATTATACAGGGATTTGCCAATGACCAACTTACAGATGCCAAAGGATATATTAACGGAAGCCTACTTCTAACAGGCTCACTTTCAGAACCGAAATATTCTGGAAGGCTAAACTTTAATGATTTCGGATTAAGCTTATCTTCTTACAAAACTGCTTTACTGATTAATGATCAAGCATTGAATATAAATCAAGATGAGATAACGTTAGACAGCTTTAACATAGATGATATCAACCAAGGTACACTAATTTTAGATGGTCGAATAATAACGAAAAACTTGATGAATCCTGGTTTTGACCTTACTGTTAATACGGATAAATTTAGAGTGTTAGATTCTAAAAAAGGTGATAATGAACTCGTGTATGGCATTGCTAGTATACGTGCAAATTTAAAAATTGGTGGTAATTTAGAAATGCCCATTATTAATGGGAAGCTCAGCGTTAAAGATACTACCGACCTAACGTATTTAGTTCCACAAAACCAATTAGATATACAAGAGCGTGATGGTGTGGTCATTTTCGTAAACAAAGAAAACCCTGATGCTTTATTGACACGTAACAACGGCGAGGCGTCAAATTCATTCTTCGCAGGCATGGATATTAACACCACTCTAGAAATTGCCAATGAAGCAACCTTTACCATTGTTCTAGATGAAAAGACACAAGATAAATTACAAGCCTCAGGAGAAGCAGTTCTTAACTTAAATATTGATCCAAACCAAGACATTAGATTATCGGGCAGGTTAGAACTTAATTCAGGTTTTTACCGAACCAGTTTATATAATTTGGTGAGTCGCGAATTCAAATTACAAAAAGGAAGTAGTATTGTTTGGAGTGGTGACCCTTATGATGCTAAAATGGACGTGACCGCTATTTACGAGATTGTAACTTCGGCCGCCTCTTTAATGTCTTCCATTAGTTATGGTCAAGATAGCAATGTATCTAGGTCGTACCAACAATCAGCACCTTTTTTAGTCTATTTAAATATAGATGGACAGCTTATGAAGCCCGAGCTTTCCTTCGAATTGGATATGCCCGAAAATGCTCGTGGTAATTTTGGTGGTGCTGTCTATGGTCGCATTCAACAACTAAACCAACAAGAATCTGAATTGAATAAGCAGGTATTTTCATTATTGGCCCTCAATCGATTTTACCCTACTACAGGTAGTGATGGTAGTTCTGGGGGTGCAATATCAATTGCACGAAATAATGTAAACAAAGTTCTTTCTAGTGAGCTAACTACCATTTCGAACAAACTGTTAGGCAAAACCGGTTTTAAACTAGGCTTTGATATAGATAGCTTTGATGATTATCAAAGTGGTACGGCACAAAGCCGAACCCAGCTCAATATAAACGCCAGTAAAAAGCTTTTTGATGATAGATTGATAGTTACCGCAGGTAGCGCTGTAGATGTAGAGGGTAGTGCTTCGTCGAGCGATACGGCAACACCTTTAATCGGTAATGTTACTTTAGAGTATTTGTTAACTGAAGAAGGCATTTATAGACTAAAAGGGTTTAGAAGACAGGAATATCAAAACGTGATCGATGGTCAGTTGATCGTTACTGGGCTGGCATTCATTTTTGACCGTGAGTTCAATAAATTCAGTCAATTATTTAATCCTTTGAATAAAGAAAATACCGTAAAAAAATCATCAAAAGAAGAAGTGAAGAATATAGAATAATTGATTTTACACTATTGAAAAATAACAACGTTACATATAAAACATTATTCAGTTTGGCTTTCATGCTTATACATTCTTGTGGTATTGAGAAGTATATACCTGAAGGGGAAAAATTATATACTGGCGCAGAACTTGAATTAGAAACAGTAAGTGATTTAAAAGACATCAAAGAGGTTAAAACAGAATTATTCAATCTTATAGAACCGAACCCAAACACTTCTTTTTTAGGGATGAAACCCGCCCTATTTTTTCATTACAAGGCGCAACGTGAAAAACCCGGTTTTTTCTATAAATTCTTGAATAAATCATTTGGTGAAGAGCCTGTTTATTTTTCTAATGTAAATACAGAACGGGTAGAAGAATTAATATTAAATCGACTAGACAATAATGGTTTCTTCTATAGTAAAGCAGATTCCAAAACCGCCATTGATGGTAAATCTGCCTTCGTTAATTATTCGGCAAGTTTGCTAGAACCTTATGTATTGGAAAATTACAATCTAGAATCAGATTCATTACCTATTTATAAGGAAATAGAAAAAATGCTACCCAAAACGGCACTAGTTAAAGGAGACCGTTTCGACCTCGATTTATTAAAAGCGGAAAGAGCTCGATTAAACAACGGACTTAAACAACATGGTTATTATAATAGCCAAGAAAACTTATTAATTTTTGAGGCAGATACCAATCACTATAAAAACAAAAAGTTTGACCTTTTTCTAAGGCTTAAGAAAGCTGTACCCGCTCGTGCTTCTATCCCCTATACAATTGACTCTATCACGATCTACCCAAATTACTCCATTGAAGGAGATACATTGCCTTTGATTAAAAATAATGTCACCCAAGTTGACAGTATTGATTTTGTTCAAAATGAATTGTATTTCAAACCAGAATTACTAAAATCTTATCTGCTATTCAATGAAGGCGATTCGTATGATGCCAGCATATCAAAACAAACCAGCAACCGGTTATCGGCATTAGGGAGTTACAAGTATGTAAATATTCAATATACCGAGCTTGACACTACTGCTACAGATGGTAATGGTGGTTCTTTGGCGGCGAATATCTATTTAGCGCCATTAACAAAGCGCTCTATACGAGCCGAATTACAAGCTATAACTAAATCTAACGGATTTACAGGCCCCGGAATTCTATTGACCCATAGCAATAGAAATGTTTTTAACGGAGGTGAAACTTTTAGTGTTTCAGCTAATTTTTCTTACGAATCTCAACTATCCAGCGGAAATAATTCGAGTTTAAGCAGTATTGCAGGTGGTATAAGCGCAGATCTTATTATCCCTAGATCCATTCCATTTTCACCAAGCAGATTTAAATATGCTGTACCTAAAACTAAAATTTCTTTAGGGCTAGATTTTCTTCAACGTAGCCAATTATTCACGCTAAAATCGGTAAATGGCTCTTTTGGATATACATGGAAAGAAAACCAATATGTATATCATCAATTAGACCCCATTAGCATCAATTATTCTCGACTAACGAATGTAACCAACGAATTTCAAACGATACTGGATGACAATCCTTTCTTAAGTTTAAGTTTTGAACAACGTTTTATTGCGGGTCTTTTATATAATTTCACCTACGACGAAGTCTCGAACATTAATAAAGAATATCCTGTTTATTTTGCGACAAATTTAGATTTGGCAGGCAACATGCTAAATCTTTTAAGTGGTAGCTCAAAAACAATTTTCGGCTCAGAATATGCGCAATATGCCAAGGTTGATGCCGATTTTCGTTTTTATATGCGATGGCAAAAAGAACGCACTTTGGTTTCACGAATTTATGCGGGTTGGGGCTTACCTTATGGCAATAGCCAAACCTTACCCTTCGTGAAACAGTTTTACTCTGGCGGCCCTTATAGTGTAAGAGCTTTTAACATACGCTCTTTAGGACCAGGTAATTTTAATGCACAAACTGAAAATGCAACAACTGATTATTTTGACCAATCTGGCAATTTAAAATTAGAGGCAAATGTTGAATATCGGTTTCCCTTATTCTCATATTTAAAAGGCGCCTTTTTTATTGACGCTGGTAACGTTTGGCTCACCGGTAATTATTCAGATATTGAAGATGACCAACTAACGAGCAGCTTTTCACAAAACCTTTTTACAGATGGCAAGTTTGAAAAAGATTGGCTGAAAGAAGTTGCGGTCGGGGTAGGTTTTGGCCTTCGACTAGATATTCAGAATTTTGTTATTCGGTTAGATTTAGCTTCACCGCTACGAGTAGCTTACTTGCCTGAAAATAACAGATGGAATGTACCTTTCTTTGGAAACATTGATAATAAAATGACATTGAATTTTGCCATAGGATATCCTTTTTAACATTTCAATTTCCCCAAATACGCAGCCATAAAGATGCCATAAGACGTTTAGCATCCTGTTTAAATTTTGGCATATCTTCAACGATTAAATCTTCTCCATTGGGTACAAGCTTATAACTGAATGCAAATTGAGTATCTGTTTTATCCATACTAATTAATCCGAATCTTAGGTCATTAAAATAGAGCTGACCATTTTTTTCTGAAATGGTATACCAACCTTCGGTTATTTGTATGAGTCTTTTAATTTTATCATGTGATTTTAAACTTCCCAAAAGTTCATGGTTTTTTGGGTATGATTTAAATGCAATGGATTTGGAGTCAAAAAAAGAATAATCACCCATTAAATAAGCTTCCTCAGTTTCAATATTGGCCATCCAAAGAATTGTATTTAAGGGCGCAGGCCTTGTGTTCATTTGATTATAAGCTATACCCTGAACTTCAAGTGCCTTTTCAAATTTTCCGAAAGCGATTCCTTTTAGAACTACTGTCAATAATAAGTATGAGCTACTTATGAGTAGCCCAAGTTTAATAAATCTTGCCCGTTTTAAGGATGTTCTTTTTTGAAAAAATGCCAAAATCAATAAAATGATAAAAGGCACCGTGTATAAAGGGTCAATAACAAAAACACTTTGAAAAGCCAACCTAGTTTTGAAAGGCCAAAAAAGTTGTGTTCCCCAAGTTGTAAATGCATCTAAAACAGGATGAGTGAAAAGCCCCCAAAACATGAGCCAAGACCAATCTTTCCAAGAAGCGTCTTCTTTGCTATTCAACTTCCAAACTAGCCAACCAAAAACTGGTGCAAATAGTATCGAAAAGAAAATTGAATGACTGAATCCTCTATGCCATTCTGTTGCAGTTACGGTATCCATAATATATCGTGTAAGCACATCCAAATCTGGAATGGTGCCAGCAATGGCGCCAAAAAGCATTGCCTTATTCCCAACCTTTCTACCCAGTACAGCTTCGCCAACTGCTGCCCCAAGTACTATTTGCGTTAACGAATCCATTACAAATCTATAATTGTTTTATGAAATTTTTGATGCATCTAAAAACCACATTTAAAGATTAAATAAATAACATTTAAAATCTAGCTTTATTCAATAATTCCCATTTTCTTTAAAAGAAATGAAGCATTCATATTTTGGCATATACCATCTTTAAACGTATAATCGAAATGCAGTTCGTCATCAATGATTTCTGCATCGAAATAATGATTCTTAACTGCCAAATACTCATTGGCCACTTCACATAAACTTAAATCATGCGTTGCAATAATACCGGTAGATTTACTTTTAACCAATCGTTCTACGAATTTTCTAGAACCCAAAGCCTTGTCGGTACTATTTGTGCCTTTTAAAATCTCATCCAAGACAATAAAATAGCGGTCGATCTGTATTTCATCGACGATATAACGCAATCGCTTTAATTCTGAAAAGAAATACGATTCATCATCAGTCAATGAATCGGTTGTACGCATACTTGTAATCAATTTTATTGGGGAATAACTAACGGTTTCAGCACATACCGGCAACCCTACATTTGCCATCATAATCTGTAAAGAAACGGTTCTTAAAAAAGTGCTCTTGCCAGCCATATTAGCACCAGTAATGATGAAGAACTGACCTTCTTTAATAGTTATATCATTAAGAATACTTTTTGAAGGGTCTAATAGTGGGTGTCCTGCATTTTTCGATTTTAAAACCATATCATCATTGGTAATCTCAGGATACGTAAAAGTAGGATGATTAAATGCGAAATTTCCTAAGCTACTATATGCATCAAAAAAAGCAATGGTTTCAAACCAAGTTTCAACAGCGTCACCATGATTGCCAATCCATTTTTCAATAGCTAAACAATCAGTTATGGAACGTAGAAAGAAACCATTAGCGAAAACGAGGTACAACAAGTTATTGTTGCGATCAAGATTACTAAGAAGTGCTGCAAATTTTTTAAGAACTTTTGAATTTTTTTCTCCCTTACTTAAGATATTAGCTTGGTGTTTCTTTAATAACACAGAAGAAAAATCAGTTACCTCAATCATTTCCAATAATTGATTGTATTGGTCAAAAGTAGATTTCATTTTGGTTGCACTTTGCCCTAAACTAGTTATTTTTTTAGTAAATACCCCTACTATTAGCATACCTAAAACTAACCAAGTAATTAAAAACGATTCAGGTATTTGATCTAAGAAATAGGTAATGAAAATACCAATTGAAAATACCGAGAAAACCATTGGAATATAGCTCATGGTTTTAGGTACAAAAAATTGGTAATTTTTCAACCATTTAGCAATAGTTAGGGTAGACGTTTCTGTTTTGGTTAATGCAGCCATTGCCGAAAATTCTTGACGCCAATCGACTTTCTTACCCATTTCTGAGATTGCATCTTGTTTTAATTTTATATCTGAAATCGAATTTTCTTTATAGATATTGGCCAATAACCGGCTGCCCTCATATATTTTGGACCGATTAGAGATTTGATAAAAAGAACCTTCCCCAAAAAGGTCTATATCTTGACTAAAAAAATGCGTGTCATCAGCAAATTCCTTCCCGGTTGAAAGTTTTGAATAATCCCTTTTAAGTACCAACAACTCTAGAGAATTAAGATTTATCAATTCTTGAATCTTTGCTTTTTCTTGCTTAAGGTTTGCGTATTTACTTACCAGAAATAGAAATAAAGGAATGCCAACACATAAAACACCGATTACATATTTCGCATTGACCGATGCAAAATAAACCGCGACTACAGTTCCTAAAAATATGATTAAGCGTAGTACACTAAATGAAAATAACTTCTGGTTTAATTCCTCAATATCTTTATCAAACCCTTTAACTTTCTGGGTATAAAATTCCTCTAAATTCTTCATGAAAATTAAACTATTTTAGGAATTGTAAAGATAACCTTAGAAAACGGTTTCACCTTAATTTTCACAAAGCATCAAGTTCTGCCTTTAATTTCTTGGTGAATTTAGAAACCACAAGGTCATAAGAATGGTCAATTAATTCGGTAAGTAATTTTGGGGAAAGCTGGTCGAGATATACCGTATTCCAATGTTTTTTACTCATGTGCCAACCTTCGATGATGCCATCCTGTTCTTCACGAAGATCAATAGCCCATTCAGGATCACATTTTAAATTGATACGCAAGGGTACATGATCTAACCCACAAAGTGCGAACATTTTACCCATGACTTTAAAGACCAATGTAACCTCATCAAAAGGAAACGTTTCAGTTACCCCTTTTTTAGCTAGACAGTAGTCCCTAAATTCTTCAATATTCATTGTTAATTGGTTGATAGTTAAAAGCAAAATCTGCTGATTATTTACCTTTCAATACGACTTTTAGTTTTAACCAGCTTTAAGAATGCATTCATATCTTTCCAAACATATCGTGTCTTTTGAAAAACGGTATCTCCAATATCATTGGCCTCTACAGTCTCTAAAGATTCACCTCCTATACGGTCATAAAAAGAAATCGCTGCATAATTGGTATTCAAAACCCACAAGTAAAAACCATTCTTATAGTTTCTACCAATAATTTCTTGGGCAAGGTTACCCATCAATTTTGTGCCAATTCCTTTTCCTTTGGCAGTATCACTTACATGAAGATTATCTAAATAGGTGCCATAAATAAGATTCTCCTTAAAATAGGAACAAATAAACCCCAACAATAGCCCATTTTCCTCAGCAATAACAATATGCTGATGCTCTTTTGGATTACTGAAACGTTCACGCCAAACGGCTAACCGATTATCTAAAACCTCATTATCTAAAAATTCATCACTAAATGAACCTCGGTAATTCTGTTGCCAACTCTGAGCATGCAAATTTGCTATACGGTCGGCATCTTTGGGTTCAGCCTCTCGAAAAATGAACATAAATTTTTAGATACTTGTAGAATCGTAAACGATTACTTTAGTCCACAATTTTTCAGATTCCGCAATAAATAACTTGTGAGGTGCTTCATCTTGATATGCTTGTTGAGATTCAGCCGAATCAAAAGTAAGTATCAAGGAATAGGTAAATGAACCATCAACAACATCTCTACTTGCTCTTGGTGGTGTCCCTATAAACTTTGTTTTGGCATAACCCGAGTTATCTAAAAACTTCTTTAAAGAGGTTTCAAAAGCTGCACGATCTGTTGCATTATCAGGATTTTTCAACCAGAAAAATACGGTATGGGAAAAATTGGAATCGAATTCTTTCATTTCTTTGTCATTTTGAGCAAAAATGCTACTAGCCATTAATGTTATTGCAAGAATACAAATTATGTTTTTCATTTTTAAATTTTAGTTGTTTAACGTTGGTTATCTAATTTTTCTATTTGTTGTTGTGGTATTTTTAGTGTAGAATAATCTAATTTCCACCCTATGGTTTCCACAATTTTCTCCATTATCAATACGGTTTCCAATGCTTCTTTTCGAGCGGTATCCATTAAACCGCTTTCAGGTATTTTTTCACGGATATGTTTTTTCGCCTCTGCATTTAATTTGGTTAAATCTTCTGGTACAAAAAAATTAAAAAATCCGCTTTTTATATCATAAAATTCTAATTCTGGTTCTATGCTCAACACTTCTGGCTGGGGAAAATTATCAAGAATTATCAGTTTTCTCTCCTCATCGGCATGCATCATCAACTTGCTAAGGTCATAGCCAATGTGAGCTTTAGCCTTTATAACGACCAAGGCTTTTTTCTTACTGCTTACCAAGCTCATAAAATCCTTTACATTCTCGTACTTATAGATTTCAGCAAATTCCCCTTCAACAGAAATTAGCTTGCATACACTCTTCATTTTCTCTAAAAGCACGGT
>TARA_R110002051_G_scaffold187067_2_pt1 | contig 10100 bp, 11 predicted proteins | sample TARA_R110002051 | Tara Oceans TARA_R110002051 (sample SAMEA4397023) | marine metagenome | biome: Polar Biome; feature: [MES] marine water layer (ENVO:01000295) within the mesopelagic zone...; material: water (ENVO:00002006), including particulate matter (ENVO:01000060) such... | reverse complement strand
TAATGTCAAATAAAAAAGAAGGTGTTATTTATATTGGTTTTTCTGGAAATTTTAAACAACGTTTAATACAACATAAAAAAAATACAGCAAAGGGTTTGTTAATAAATATAACTTAAACAAGTTGGTTTATTATGAACAATTTGAAACACCTCTTGAAGCCATTAAAAGAGAAAAACAAATTAAAAAATGGAACAGAGCTTGGAAAATAAATTTAATAAATGACTTTAATCCTGATTGGAATGATTTAAGTTATTTTTTCGAAATAAAAATTGATTAAAATTTCCGCCTTTGCGGAAATGACATTAAACTATCTATGAAAAAATACAGCCTTTACACACATCACAAAAGAATATTAACCGATACTATTACGCCTGTTTCCGTATATTATAAAATTCGCGACAAATACCCTAATAGTATTCTTTTGGAAAGTGGCGATTATCATAGAAGCCACAAGAATTTCTCATACATCTGTTTTAACCCCATCGCTACAATTAAAGTTGAAAATGAAGTGATTTCAGAAACTTTTCCTGATGGCAGTTCAACATCCATAGAAATTACAAAAGATGTAAATGTGGTTGATGAAATTTATAATTTTACTAAAAAATTTGATGTTGAATCTGAAGAAAATTTCAAGTTCATTAACAACGGTATTTTTGGTTATACAGCTTATGATGCCGTTCGCTATTTTGAAGATGTACAAATTAGCAAAAAAGACAATTCTGTGGTTATTCCAGATATGTACTATGCGGTTTACAAAAACATTATAGCCATAAACCACTTTAAAAATGAAGCTTATATTTTTGCGCATTGTTATGAAGACACCGAAAATAATATTGATGACATTGACAAATTAATTAACGTTCAAAATTTTGCGTCCTATAATTTTAATTCAAAAGGCGATATAAAATCTAATTTAACTGATGATGAGTTTAGAGAACATGTTGAAATAGCCAGAAAGCATTGCCAACGCGGAGATGTGTTTCAACTCGTGTTATCAAGACGCTTTTCCCAAGAATATACTGGTGACGATTTTAATGTTTATCGCGCATTGAGGAGCATAAACCCTTCGCCTTATCTGTTTTATTTTGATTATGGTGATTTTAAAATCTTTGGAAGCTCGCCAGAAGCGCAACTTATTGTGGATGATGGATTAGCAGAAATTCATCCAATTGCTGGAACATTTAAGCGCACAGGTGATGAACATCAAGATGAGATTTTAGCCAAAAAACTTAAAAATGACGACAAGGAAAACGCAGAACACGTCATGCTAGTCGATTTAGCAAGAAACGATTTAAGCCGACACGGAAGCGACGTAAAAGTAGTAACCTATCGAGAAGTTCAGTTTTTTTCACATGTTATCCATTTAGTAAGTAAAGTAACAGGGGAAAAGCACGATGCAACCTCAACCATGCAAGTTGTTGCAGATACGTTTCCTGCTGGAACTTTAAGTGGTGCACCAAAACATAGAGCCATGCAACTTATTGAAGATTATGAAAAAACAAGTCGCGGCTATTATGGTGGTGCTATAGGATTCATGGATTTTGAAGGTAACTTTAATCATGCCATTATGATTCGTACCTTCTTAAGTAAAGATTACAAATTAAATTGGCAAGCTGGCGCTGGTTTAGTATCAAAATCGAATGCGGAAAGCGAACTTCAAGAAGTGTATAATAAATTAGGTGCATTAACTAAAGCTATTAAGTTAGCTGAAGATATTTGAGTTAGGAGTTAGGAGTTAGGAGTTAGGAGTTAGGAGTTAGAAGTTAGAAGTTAGAAGTTAGAAAGATTATAAAACGTCTTGAGAGAAACAATAAATTTAACAGAAAGTAAAGTCCCGAAAACATTCGTGAATTCGTGGCAAAAAAAGTTTAACATAAACAGTTTCTCCCCTTTGGGGAAATTAATAGGGGCTTATGAAAAAAGTATTAGTTATAGACAATTACGATAGTTTTACATACAACTTAGTCCACTATTTAGAAGACTTAAACTGTGATGTAACAGTAGTAAGAAACGACAAATTAGCTTTGGAAGATGTACAACCGTTTGATAAAATTGTATTATCGCCAGGTCCTGGAATCCCAAACGAGGCGGGACTTTTAAAAGCTATTATAGAAAAATATGCGCCTACAAAAAGTATTTTAGGTGTTTGTTTGGGTCAGCAAGCCATTGGTGAGGTTTTTGGTGGCTCACTAATTAATTTAGAAGACGTTTATCACGGTGTTGCTACTAATATAACTTTATGTGTCGATGACGAATACATCTTTAAAGATTTGGATAAAAACATTGAAGTTGGTCGCTACCACTCCTGGGTTGTAAATCCAGAATTACCGGAAAGCTTAGAAGCCACCTCTTTTGATGAAAACGGACAAGTGATGTCTTTAAGACATAAAATCTATGATGTAAGAGGTGTACAATACCATCCGGAATCGGTTTTAACACCAGATGGAAAGAAGATATTGGAGAATTGGGTAGAAAATTAGTCGCAGTATGCAGTGGCAGTAAACAGTGCTTACTCAATTGAAAAAAACTCAAATGGGAAGTAAATCCTTTCCTATTTTAGGAAAGGTGGATTTCAATTTCCCAAGAAATTGAAAGACGGAAAGGTAAAAGGAATAAAAAATCGAATAACTAATTAATTCCCTTTCCTTTGGAGAGGGCTAGAGAGAGGAAAATGAAAGATATATTAAATAGATTAATAAACCACGAAACCATCTCAACTGAGGAGGCAAAACAGGTTATTGTCAACATATCAAACGATATGTATAACCCAAGCCAAATAACATGCTTCCTGTCTGTTTTCATGATGCGTAGTATTACCATAGAAGAATTAAAAGGCTTTAAGGATGCTCTTTTAGAACTTTGCGTATCCATAAACCTCAACGACTTTAATGCCGTAGATATAGTTGGTACTGGAGGCGATGGCAAAAACACGTTCAACATCTCTACCCTATCGGCTTTTATAACGGCAGGTGCAGGCGTTAACGTTTCCAAACATGGCAACTATGGTGTATCATCAACTTCTGGCTCGTCTAATGTTATGGAATATTTAGGAGTGAAATTTTCCAACAATGAAGATTTTTTAAGAGGCTGTATAAATAAAGCAGGAATATGCATATTGCACGCACCATTGTTTCATCCAGCTATGAAAAACGTTGCGCCTATTCGTAGAGAATTAGGGGTTAAGACCTTTTTCAATATGTTAGGGCCTTTGGTTAATCCTTCATTTCCAAAAAACCAAATGCTAGGCGTCTTTAGTTTAGAGCTTTTACGCCTTTATAGTTTTATATATCAAAATACAAATACCAATTATAATATCGTTTATGCCCTAGATGGCTATGATGAAATTTCGTTAACTGGAAAAGCAAAAATTGTTTCCAATCATACCGAAAAATTGTTTTCTCCAGAAGATTTAGGGCTTGTTAAAATTAAACAAGATGCTATTTTTGGAGGAAACACGGTTAAAGATGCTGCGAAGATATTTGTTGATATTATTAGCGGTAATGCAACAGAAGCCCAAAACAATGTCGTTTGCGCCAATGCAGGATTAGCTATAGCAACAACGAAACAAATTTCGCATCAAGATGGTTTTGAAATGGCAAAAGAATCATTGTTCTCTGGAAAAGCAAAAGGCAGTTTAGACAAATTGATTGAGCTAAGTAAAAAGTTAGAAGTTAGGAGTTAGGAGTTAGGAGTTAGAAGTTAGAAGTTAGGAGTTAGAAGTTAGAAGTTAGAAAGATTTAAAAATAAGTTGGAAATAAAAAAGGCATAGCAGAAAATCTAGCCCCAAATTCCGATACAATCGGAATCATCAATCTGCTGAAATAATGAGCATTATCGAAATTTTAAATATATTTTAAATTGAAGATACAAACGCAGTTTAATGGAGTCGCAAAGCGTAGCTTTAAGCGCGAAATTCCGAGAGCGAATGGTGCTTTGGCAATTTTCTCAGATTGATATGGTTTTTTGGTTCGTCCCGATTGCTATCGGGATGAACATGAATAAAAAAAGAATGAACATACTAGACAAAATAACATTAGATAAAAGAAATGAAGTTGCATTAAGAAAACAACTCATTCCAACATCTCAATTAGAGCAATCTGTTTTATTTGAAAGAGAAACGGTTTCACTTGCAAACAACTTACGCAACAGCAAATCTGGCATCATTGCAGAACACAAAAGACGTTCGCCATCAAAATCAATAATCAACAATGGCTTAAATGTTCAAGATGTTGCCAGCGGATATGAAAATGCAGGTGTTTGTGGTATGTCTGTTTTAACAGATGGCAAATATTTTGGAGGCTCTTTAGATGATTTATTAACGGCTAGAGCCAGTTGTTATTTACCTTTGTTAAGAAAAGAGTTTATAATAGATGAATACCAATTATTAGAAGCAAAGGCTTATGGTGCCGATGTTATTCTTTTAATTGCAGCTATCCTAACTATAGATGAAATTAAGCAATTTTCAGAATTAGCTAAAAGTTTAAATTTAGGTGTACTTTTAGAAGTTCATAATGAAGATGAATTGCACAAATCTATCATGCCTAGTTTAGATATGCTTGGTGTCAATAACAGAAATTTAAAAACGTTCGAGGTTAGTTTAGAAACCAGCAAAACATTAAGCGCCATTATTCCAGACGATTTTGTGAAAGTTTCAGAAAGTGGTATCAGTAACATTGAAGCAATCAAAGAACTCAAACCTTATGGTTACCAAGGGTTTCTGATAGGTGAAAATTTCATGAAAACAGATAATCCAGGAGCAAGTGCAAAACAATTTATAAAAAGCCTTCTCTAGCTCCCCCAAAGGAGGAGAACGCTTACTCTTGCAAAAAAATGTATGAATTATGAACAAAGATAAACGAAATCATCCGCAATCCATTCCCTCTCCTTCTGAGAGGGTTAGGGAGAGGATTAGGCTTAAGGTTTGCGGCATGAAATATCAAGACAATATAATTCAAGTTGCAGCATTGCAACCGGATTATCTTGGATTTATATTTTATGAAAAATCAGCGCGATTTTTTGATTCAGAAATCATACCCGAATTACCAAAAACCATTAAAAAAACAGGGGTTTTTGTTGACGCCGATATAAATTTTGTTATTGAAAAAATAGATACCTACAATTTACAAGCCGTTCAATTACATGGTGAGGAATCTCCTGAATATTGTGATGATTTAAAAAATCGCCATGCTAAACTTGTTTCAGTATCCCATCCTTTTGAAATCATCAAAGTATTCTCCATAAAAGACAAATTCGACTTTCAGGTTTTAAAACCTTATGAAAACGTGGTTGACTATTTTCTATTCGATACAAAAGGAAAGCTACCCGGTGGAAATGGCTATACTTTTGATTGGAATGCATTAAACAACTATCCATCTGCAACACCATTTTTTCTTAGCGGAGGCATTGGTATTGATGAAGTTGAAAAACTAAAAGAATTTGTGCAAAGTAAAACTTCAAAATATTGTTACGCTATAGACGTAAATAGTAAATTTGAAATAGAACCAGGATTAAAAAATATTGATGAAATAAAAATGTTTAAACAAAACTTAAAATATTAATCAAACTTGAAATTCCGACACAGTCGGAAAAGTCAAAATTCAGAAATAATGAGTGAAGGAATGAAGATGCAAAGCGAAGCTTTAAGCACGTAATTCCGAAAACGAATGATGCTTTAGCAATTTCCTGATTTTGACATGATTTTTTGATTCTTTTTGTATCAAGACAAAATAAATAGAGAAATAAATTAATTTTAAAACAGATTCCTGCCTCCGCAGGAATAAAAAAAATTATGAATTACAACGTAAACGAAAAAGGCTATTACGGCGAATTTGGAGGCGCATTCATCCCAGAAATGCTATATCCTAATGTTGAAGAGTTACGCCAAAATTATTTAAAAATAATGGCAGAACCCGATTTTAAAAAAGAATTCGACCAGCTTTTAAAAGATTATGTAGGCCGCCCCTCACCGCTTTATTTTGCAAAACGTCTTTCAGAAAAATACAATACTAAAATATATTTAAAACGCGAGGATTTAAACCATACTGGTGCCCATAAAATCAATAATACTATTGGTCAGATTCTTATGGCACAACGTTTGGGTAAAACACGAATTATTGCCGAAACAGGCGCAGGACAACACGGTGTTGCAACAGCTACCGTTTGCGCCCTAATGGGGCTTGAGTGTATTGTGTATATGGGCGAAATTGACATTGCTCGTCAAGCACCAAACGTTGCCAGAATGAAAATGTTAGGAGCCAAAGTTGTTCCCGCATTATCTGGAAGTCGTACATTAAAAGACGCTACCAACGAGGCCATTAGAGACTGGATTAATAATCCCGTTGACACCCATTATATTATAGGTTCAGCAATTGGGCCACACCCCTACCCAGATATGGTAACTCGTTTTCAAGCAGTTATTTCAGAAGAAATTAAATGGCAGTTAAAAGAACAAACTGGTAAAGAAAACCCAGATTACGTAGTAGCTTGTATTGGTGGTGGAAGCAACGCTGCTGGAACCTATTACCATTATTTACACGAACCAGACGTTGGTGTTATTGCCGTTGAAGCCGCTGGCTTAGGTATTGATTCTGGCGAGAGTGCCGCCACATCCGTTTTAGGAAAAGAAGGTATTATTCATGGTTGTAAAACCCTTTTAATGCAAACTGCAGACGGCCAAATTACTGAACCTTACTCTATTTCGGCAGGATTGGATTATCCGGGTGTTGGTCCCATGCATGCCCATTTAGCTAAAACTGGACGCGCCGAATTTATGTCGATTACCGATAGTGATGCTATGGATGCCGGTTTAGAACTTTCAAAATTGGAAGGCATTATTCCCGCCATTGAAACCTCTCATGCCTTAGCTATTTTCAAGTATAAAACCTTTAAGCCTGATGATGTTGTGGTTATGAGTTTATCGGGGCGGGGCGATAAGGATTTACAGAACTATATAGACTATTTTAAAATATAAAGCTTATTTTTTTTCATTTCCTCGAAGGAGGAAATCTCATGATTAAATTATGGATGTTCACTACGTATATAAACTAATAAAAATCATTCAGTGTTATATGTAGGGCGTTCAAAACAATTAAAAGAAAGATTAAAACAACATAAAAATAATAGTCTAAAATCTTTTACTGGAAAATACAATGTTGACAAACTTGTTTATTTTGAAACAACAAAATATGTCAACCATTCAATAAAAAGAGAACGACAAATAAAAAAGTGGAATCGAGAATGGAAAATTAATTTAATTAATGGATTGAATCCAGATTGGAAAGATCTTTCAGAAAATATTTAAAATAAACATTATAAGATTCCAGAGGGAATGAAAAACACTATTTTCAAATGAACAGAATAAATCAAAAATTAAAAGAAGACAAAAAACTTCTATCCATATATTTCACTGCGGGCTATCCAAATATTAATGACACGGTTTCCATAATTCAAGATTTAGAAAAAAACGGTGTTGATATGATTGAAATCGGATTACCGTTCAGCGATCCATTAGCTGATGGACCAACCATACAAGACAGTTCAACAGCCGCCCTAAAAAACGGCATGACTACCGAAGTGCTCTTTAATCAATTAAAAGACATCAGAAAATCGGTTAATATTCCATTAATTATTATGGGCTATTTTAATCCGATGCTGCAATACGGCATTGAAGCATTTTGTAAAAAGTGCAGCGACATTGGCATTGATGGTTTGATCATTCCAGATTTACCAGTTGATGTATATCATGAAGAATACCAAACTATATTTGAAAAATACGGCCTTATAAATGTTTTTTTAATAACACCACAAACTTCTGTAGAACGTATAAACTTTATCGATTCGGTTTCAAATGGATTTATTTATATGGTGAGCAGCGCAAGTGTAACAGGTAATAGTTCTGGTTTTGGCAATACCCAAACAGAGTACTTTAAGCGCATTGCTAATATGAACCTAAAAAACCCACAAATAATTGGTTTTGGTATCTCCGATAATAAAACATTTACCCAAGCTACTAACTTTGCAAAAGGCGCCATTATTGGCAGTGCTTTTATTAAGCATATTACCAAAAATGGAATACATGATATGGGTTCTTTTTTGACTCAGTTTAACACTTAAACAATAAGTTTTAAGATAATCTTAATAAAATTTTAATATCTTTTTCTTATATTATTCTTGAATTTTAAAAAACAAAACTATGGGAATAATTGAAGACAAAAAGAAGTTTAAAACAACTAAAGAACAAAAAAATCCAACAAATCCAACTGGTCATGTAAATCAGAAAAGAAACCAGTTTGATATTGATGAAAAGACAATAAAAAAACAGCAAAATAAAAAATAATTTTGTTAGAGTCTGTTTAAAAAAACAATAAAACCTATTCTAAGTTTAGAATAGGTTTTATTGTTTAATTAATTTCAACTCTAAAGCCAAACTATAATGTGCCTAAATATTGTACTCATAGAACCCGAAATACCCAATAATACAGGAAACATAGGGCGCTTAGCTTTAGCATCGGGTTCAAACTTACACCTAGTAAAACCTTTTGGTTTTAAAATTGACGATACTCGATTAAAACGTGCAGGACTTGATTATTGGCAACATTTATCGGTTACCTATTACGATAACACAGAACAGTTCCTCGAAATTAATAAAGATGAAAACATGGTGTTCCTATCAAGTCATGGCACTAAAAATCATTGGGACATTCCTTTTCAGGATAATCTATTTTTAATTTTCGGAAGAGAATCTGTTGGATTACCAAAACAGATCACAGAAATGTATTCAGACAAATTATATAAAATCCCTTTGTATAGTGACCATGTTAGAAGTTTAAATTTGGCAAATGCAGTTAGCATTGTTACATATGAGGGTTTAAGGCATTTACAGTCTTAATATAAAATATTTTCATGCTTTTAATATAATTATTAGCTATATTTGGTATAAAAAATTGGTTAACCAATTTAAATGCTTTTAAAGATGAAGAAAAAAATACCCCTAGTTTTTAGTTTAATGTTATGTATTTGTAGTATTGAAGGTCAAGTTCTATTGGACGCCGATGGTAATGGAAACAATAATACTTATGAGCTTATTACTTCTGTTTTGGCTCCTGGTTATAATCCTATAGAAGTGCCAGATTGTAATCATTCAGCGTTTGGAAGACACATAGATGAAGTATTTGATGGAGATTTAAATACCAATGTTTTTCGCTTTTTTATTCATGTAACTCCAGACAATGATAGATGTACGAGTTCTACTGACAGACAACGAAATGAAATAAAAACATACAACCAATCTCCAGATAATTTAATAGGTACAGAAGGCGAAACGGTACAATATAAATGGAAATTTAAATTACCTAATGGATTTCAATCCTCCTCAAGTTTTACCCATATTCACCAGTTAAAAAGTGTAAATGATGATTTTGATAATATGCCCATGTATACATTCACGGTATATTCATCTTCTGGGGGTGTTTTCAGAGTACGATATGCAGAAGCTGGTTCCCAATCAAACGTCGCATCTGTGCCGATTTCGGGTTTTTTAGGAAATTGGGTTGATGTTACCGAAACCATTACATATAGTAACCCAGGCGCATATTCATTAGTCATTAATAGGGTAAGCGATGGTGTTAACCTCTTAACATACTCTAATAACAATAATAACTGGCGAGAAGTTGTTAGTGGTGGCACTACTATAAATGATGTATTTATTAGACCAAAATGGGGTATTTACAGGAGTTTAAATTCAGCAAACTTACTTAGGGATGAAGAAGTTTTATTTGCAAATTTTAGTATTGAGGAACTTAACCCCTTATCAATTAATACTATTAAAAATGAAGATGATTTAGTTAAGATAGTTCCAAATCCAGCTAAAAACAGTGTTACTTTTATAGAAAGCAAACCTAATAGTTTTGACACTATCGATATCTATGACGCCAATGGTAGATTGATTTCGAAAAAAGAAAGTTTATTAAACAATACGCTAAATATTTCTAACTTAGCAAGTGGTTTATACTTCCTAGTTTTAAAACAAGAAAATAAGTTGGTAAAACAACATAAATTGGTAATTGAATAATTATTATATTGGTTCTACCACGAATTTAGTG
>TARA_R110002051_G_scaffold182304_6_pt1 | contig 10101 bp, 8 predicted proteins | sample TARA_R110002051 | Tara Oceans TARA_R110002051 (sample SAMEA4397023) | marine metagenome | biome: Polar Biome; feature: [MES] marine water layer (ENVO:01000295) within the mesopelagic zone...; material: water (ENVO:00002006), including particulate matter (ENVO:01000060) such as...... | reverse complement strand
AATTTACGATGGGTTAAGTGCAGTTTATGACTATGCTCAAAATGGCGCTGAACTAAAAAAAAATATTCGAGAATATTGGTGGAAGGCCATGGTTCAGATGAATGACAATATTGTTGGTATTGATGCAGCTATTTTTATGCATCCGACAGTTTGGAAAGCTTCTGGTCATGTTGATGCTTTTAACGACCCATTAATTGACAATAAAGATTCTAAAAAAAGATATCGAGCTGATGTTTTAGTTGAAGACTATACCGCTAAAATTGAAGCTAAAATTGATAAAGAAGTCGCTAAGGCAGAAAAACGTTTTGGTCAAACATTTGATAAAGAACAATTTTTAGCTACCAATCAAAGAGTAGTTGAATATAAAGAGAAGATAGATACCATACTAAAACGTTTAGGAAAGTCATTAGAAAATGAAGATTTAGTAGATGTTCGTAATTTAATAGATGAATTAGATATTGTTTGTCCTATTTCTGGGTCAAAAAACTGGACAGATGTTAAACAGTTTAATTTAATGTTTGGCACTAAAATAGGTGCTTCAGCCGACAGCTCAATAGACTTATACTTACGTCCAGAAACGGCACAAGGTATATTTGTAAACTTTTTAAATGTTCAAAAAACTGGGCGTATGAAAATTCCTTTTGGAATTGCTCAAGTGGGTAAGGCATTTAGAAATGAAATTGTTGCGCGCCAGTTTATCTTCCGTCAGCGTGAATTTGAGCAGATGGAAATGCAATTTTTCATTCAACCAGGAACTCAGCAAGAATGGTATGAGAAGTGGAAAGAAAATAGAATGAAATGGCACTTATCCTTAGGCATGGGAGCAGAAAATTACCGTTTTCATGATCACGAAAAATTAGCACATTATGCAGATGCTGCTGCTGATATTGAATTTAAATTTCCATTCGGATTTAAAGAATTAGAAGGAATTCATTCAAGAACCGATTTTGATTTATCACAACACGAGAAATTTTCAGGTAAAAAATTGCAGTATTTTGATAACGATTTACAAAAAAGTTACGTTCCCTATGTTGTAGAAACTTCGATAGGTTTAGATCGTATGTTTTTAGCCGTATTTTCTAATTCATTAGTAGAAGAAGAATTAGAAAATGGCACTACAAGGACAGTTTTAAAGTTACCTGCAGTATTGGCACCAACAAAGGCAGCAGTTTTGCCTTTGGTTAAAAAAGATGGTTTGCCAGAACTTGCAAATGAAATTATAGAAGATTTAAAATGGGATTTCAATGTTACTTATGATGAAAAAGATGCTGTTGGCCGCCGTTATAGAAGACAAGATGCCAATGGAACGCCTTTTTGTATTACTGTAGATCATCAATCTTTAGAAGATAAAACAGTAACAATCAGACACAGAGATAGTATGGAACAGGAAAGAATAGCCATTACTGATGTAAAAGGAATAATTAATAAAGCAGTGGCCATGAAAGAGTGGTTAATGAAAATGGAATAATACTTCTTATTAATTGTATAAAGGGCCTGTAGTTTAAATGAAATTACAAGCCCTTTTTTGTGAAATCATTTTTTACATTCCAATACTGAAAATTTTCAAGTAGGACATGATGTGTTTTTCGTAAATTGATATTAGATCGTATTTGGATATGATTCATAGTTTTTATCTATTGAAAATTTATTTTAAATAAGAAAATGTTTGGTAAATTAGTAGCTAGAAGCAAAGAAAACAAAAATTTATAGAATCATGGAAAGTAATAATAATTCAGATCACGGAACTGATGGTAAAGCTTGGGAAGTTAATGAATCAAGTGCAATGTGTCCATTTTTAAATGGAGAAATGAACCATGCAGCTGGTGGTGGAACTACAAATCGAGAATGGTGGCCTAATCAATTAAAACTAAATATTCTTCGTCAAAATTCTTCATTAGTTGATCCTATGGATCCAGAATTTAATTATGCAGAAGAATTTAAAAAGCTTGATTTAGCATCAGTTAAAAAAGATTTATATGAATTAATGACTACAAGTCAAGATTGGTGGCCTGCAGATTACGGGCATTACGGACCTTTCTTTATTCGTATGGCATGGCATAGTGCAGGAACGTACCGTATTCAAGATGGTCGTGGTGGTGCTGGTGCTGGTTCACAGCGTTTTGCCCCTCTTAATAGTTGGCCAGATAATGCGAATCTAGATAAGGCTAGGTTATTACTTTGGCCTATTAAAAAGAAATATGGCAAAAAGTTATCTTGGGCAGATTTGTTAATACTTGCGGGTAACTGTGCTCATGAATCTATGGGACTTAAAATGTTTGGTTTTGCAGGAGGTCGTGAAGATATATGGGAATCAGAGCAAGATGTTTATTGGGGTTCTGAAACAGAATGGTTAGGCAATAAAGAGCGGTATTCTGAAAATGGAGAACTAGAAACTCCTTTGGGTGCAGCTCATATGGGATTGATCTATGTAAATCCAGAAGGGCATAATGGCAATCCAGATCCTATAGAATCTGCGCATTATATACGAGATACTTTCGGGCGTATGGCTATGAACGATTATGAGACTGTTGCATTAATAGCAGGTGGACATACTTTTGGCAAAACTCATGGGGCGGCCGATCCAACTAAATATGTAGAAGCAGAACCTGCCGCTGCTGGTATTGCTGAGCAAAGTATGGGATGGAAAAACACTTTTGGAAGTGGAAAAGGTGCAGATACGATTACAAGTGGTATAGAAGGAGCATGGACAAATACTCCAACAAAATGGAGTCATACGTTTTTTAAAAACCTATTTGGCTTTGAGTGGGAATTAACAAAAAGTCCCGCTGGAGCACATCAATGGAAGCCAAAAGATAATGCTGGTGCAGGTACTGTACCCGATGCACACAGACCAAACGTTAAACATGCACCGTTTATGTTAACAACAGACCTTTCATTAAGAATGGATCCTGTATATGAGAAAATATCAAGACACTTTTTGGAGAATCCAGAAGAGTTTGCAGATGCTTATTCACGTGCTTGGTTTAAATTAACGCATCGTGATATGGGGCCTATAGATCGTTATTTAGGACCCGAAGTACCACAAGAAAAGTTGATCTGGCAAGATCCAGTTCCTGCGGTAGATCACGAACTAATTGACGATCAAGATGCAGCTCATTTAAAATCTGCTATTTTAGCATCAGGACTTTCAATACCTCAGTTAGTGTCAACTGCATGGGCTTCAGCTTCTACTTTTAGAGGTTCAGATAAGCGAGGTGGTGCAAATGGAGCGCGAATCCGATTAGCACCTCAAAAAGATTGGGAAGTAAATAACCCGCAACAGCTTTCTTATGTTTTAGATACCTTGGAGCATATTCAAAAAGAATTTAACGAGACACAATCAGGGAACAAAAAAGTTTCTTTAGCTGATCTTATTGTATTAGCTGGAAATGCCGCTATCGAAAAATCAGCTCAAAATGCAGGACATAAAGTAAGTGTTCCTTTCTCAGTTGGTCGTACCGATGCTACAGATGAACAAACAGATGCAGAAGCTTTTGAGGTATTAGAACCACGTGCAGATGGTTTCCGAAATTATGTTAAAGATACCTATGATGTAACTCCAGAAGAATTGTTAGTGGATAAAGCACAATTAATGACCTTAACTGCTCCAGAAATGACTGTTTTAATAGGTGGTATGCGTGTATTGAATACGAATTATGATGGGTCATCCTATGGTATTTTCACACATCGACCAGAAACATTGACGAATGATTTCTTTGTAAATCTTCTTGATTTAGGAACTACTTGGAAATCAACTTCTGAAGCTGATGCTATATTTGAAGGAAGTGATCGTAATACAGGAGCTATATTATGGACAGGCACTCGTGCAGATCTTATTTTTGGTTCAAATTCAGAGCTTAGAGCTATTGCTGAGGTTTATGCTTGTGAAGATGCCCAAGAGAAGTTTATAAAAGACTTTATTAAGGCATGGACTAAAGTAATGAACTTGGATCGGTTTGATTTGAAAAAATAGCCTATTTTAAGTATAATATGATACAAAAAAGACGACTTGTGTGAACAAGTCGTCTTTTTAATTATTAGTGGCTTTCTATTCTCTTTCAAGAAGTATTTTTAAACTTTTAAGAATTGGATTTTCCTCTCCTTGTATTTCTTCTTGCTTCGCATCTGCTCTATTATCTTCTTGTATAATTTCTAGAAGCGTTTTTGATCCTATTGTAGTTAACCGATATTCCATTTCAAAATAATTCTTTGGCTTGTCTTCAACATCAGGTCTTGGAAAAAAAAGACTATATTTTAAATTTTTATTTGGATTAAAAGCTAGAACAGTACCATATTGTTCAAAAACTTTAGATTCCCATTCATTTTTAAAACTAATCTTACTACCAATTTTCCAATCTGTAGTTAATTCACTAGCATACTGCCATTGTTTAACTAATTCTGGTTTTGTCAAGGCAGACCATACTTTGTCTAAATCAGTATTAATTTCTATTCGAGAGATATTTGTTGCCATTCTTTCCTTAAATATATTAAACAATGTTTTTATATAATTTCTGATTTGAAAATTAGACAGAATAATTAATTAAATGACTATTATTTATAAACTTCCTTTAAAAAATTGATTAATGATTGTGTTTTTCTACCTAAAATAGTTTCTAAATCGGTTGTTTGCTGGTCAAACTCTCCATGGGCAATACCTAAACTGAACATACTTAACGTATCAATTATATACGCCGGTAAACCAACTTCTTGCATCTTTACTCTAAATTCACCATCCTTAGGAGAGATATATTGAATCTTCTCTTTTAATATGCTAGTAAGTATTTTAGCAACTTCTGAAAATGATATTTTTTCACTTCCACTAAATTCTAATATCTTGTTCTTATAATTATTTGGATTTAAAAGAATAATAGCTTCTGCTTCTGCAAAATCTTTTCTTGGCACAAAAGCGGTAATTCCATTTCCTGTAGGCAAATAAATACTTTTGGTTTGGAGCAATTGTTTTTTATCACCAATAAACATTCCGATAACTTCAGCATATAAATTGTGTCTTAAAATTGTATACGTTATTCCAGATGTTTTAATAAAATCTTCGGTTTTTTTATGTGCATCCACCACAAGATGTAAAGGTGCAGTTTTGTCCTCATTTTTTCGTACTGTACTTGTGTATACAATATGTTTTACGCCTACTTTTTTTGCAGCTTCTATGACATTTTTATGCTGTGGTATGCGCTTGTTGATGTCATTAGCTGAAATAAAATAAAGAACTTCAATACCTTTGAAAGCAGTCGTTAAACTAACAAAATCATCATAATCTCCAACCCTAACTTCTATATCTTTATCTTCATCTTCATATTTTTTTGCTATTTCATTATTTTTATCTCTCACCAATACTGTTAAAGTATTGGCATTTGCTTTTTGCTTTAAGAATTTTACAACGCTGCTTCCTAGGCCGCCAGTTGCTCCTGTAATCATTATTTTTCTCATCATTATTTTTAATTATCACTAAAAGTATTTTACTTACTTTTGGTAAGTCAAAGGTATTAGGTAATTAAGTCTTAAACAAGAACGGTAAGCAATGTAATAGACATACTTAATAGTAAGTATTATTGAAAATCAATGGTTTATGAATGAAATTAATTTAGAAAAATATGTAATTACTGAAGATTGTCCTGTTCGAAATGTTTTGGATAGGTTTGGAGATAAATGGTCTACATTGATTATTTTGATTTTAGGAGATGTTGAAACTTTGCGGTTTAATGAAATTCATAAACATATTGGGTCAATTTCTCAAAAAATGCTGACCGTAACTTTAAAAAAGTTAGAAGCTGACGATTTGATAAAACGTACTATTTACCCTCAAATTCCACCAAAAGTTGAATATAATTTAACTGAAAGAGGAAAAAGCCTATTGCCACTTATTCAGAATCTTGTTGATTGGGCCAATGAAAATATTATTGAGATAAAGCATTCACGAGAAAGGAAACAGTAGACAAGTGATTAAACTTTTGAAAACTATAGCATATAGCTCATTTTCAAACTACTATAATAATTCCGATTATTACCAGGGTAATAAAAACGTGGTTCTGAATTGCCAAAACCTTGAGCGTTAATTAAAATTGATTGTGCATAATTAGTATCAAAAAGATTATTAATACCAAATGATGCTCCTATAGCAAATTGTTGCGTTACTTTCTTTTTATAGCTTATTTTGGTTCCTAAAATTGTATATGCATCACTAAATATACTATTGGCATCATTAAGCGGGATGGCATCAACATATTGATGGGTAACAACCCAATTAAAATCATCTAAAAATTGTACTTGTAAACCAGAATTAATGAAGTGTTTTGGAACTCCTGTTAACTCATTTCTAGAATAATTTGCGTTAGCATCCTTAAATTCTACAAAACTATGATTACTAAATGTATAGTTTATAAAAGGCGTAATTTTTAATTTAGAAGCAATTTGGAGTAAGTAGTCAGTAGCAATTTCTATACCCTGATGTTTTGTTTTACCTACATTTTTACCAATATATTGGTCATCAGCTACTCGCTCTGCAACCAATAAATTTTTAATATTCATTTGATAAATAGCAATGGAGAAATGTAGTTTTTTATGATCTACATAAAAGTTTGTACCAAGCTCGTAATTTATTCCTGTTTCTTGACGAATATCTGGATTGATAACACCATCGGGAGTTAGTGTTTCTTCTATACTAGGGTTAGAAAACCCACGACTGATATTTGCATATAATTGTTGAGTTTTAGAAAAACTATAGTTTAAATTTAGGCTTGGATTAACAATAGTTTTGAATTCTTTCTGTGCACTTTTATTGCTGTTTCCTTCATTAAATAAATCCTTGAAATTATATTGTGTTTTGTTGAGGTTTAGACCGAGTTGCGCATTAAAAGAGCTACTTAGGGCTAAATTTATAGTACCAAAAGTGTTTAATTGGGTTCTAAACTCTTTATTTTCTGAAAATTTATCACCTTGTAGACTGCCATTACCATTATTTTGTTGGTATAAATTTTCAAATTCACGCCAGTTATATTCGTCTTTATATAATTCAAAACCAAATGAATAAGTAGTTGGACGATTGAGTAGAGTTAGTTCTCCATTAAATTTACTTCGAAAACCAAATCCGTTTGTAAACTCATCTAAAATACCAAAAGGCCTAGGTTCATAATGGTCTAAATAGGTATAGAAAATGCTAGTGGTGTTTTGTAACTTTTGGCTAAACTCATGAGTGTAGAAGAGTCCAGCCAAAGTATATTTATTAGCTTCAAAACCTTGAGCCTCTTTCCAAGTAAAAGCGGCTTTTTGTGGATTTTCATTAAAATCTGTTATTCCTAAAGAGCTTGGTATTTGCGCTTTATAATCAATATAATTTACTAAAAGACCAATCTTATTTTTTGAATTTATTTTATAAAAGGAGTTGATTAAAACACCATCTCTTTGAAAATTATTATTTTCTCTATAACCATCCGTTTTTAAATGCTCATAATTTAAACCTAAAGAAAATTTTTCATCAGCATGAGAAAAAGAAAAATTGTTTTTTAGTAAATTATAAGAACCAACGGTAAAGTTGTTATTAAAGGAGTTAGATTCTCCTAGAGCTTCTTTAGAATTTAAAATAATTGCCCCTCCTAAGTTAGTACCATAGCTGATTGCTTTAGGCCCTTTTACAACTTCGATCTGACTTAAATTTTCAATATCATAAGCCTCAATGGAAGAAAATCCTGAACCGTTTGTTATCGGAATATCATTATAGTATAAGCGTAATTTATCTGTGCCATACAAGGTTCTTGCACCCACACCTCTAATGGTAATTCGATTGGTATTTAAGGCTCCAGAAAGTATATACACTCCCGGAATTTGATTTATTGCAGATACAGCATCAATAGGACTGTAATTTTGAAATACCTTTTCTCCAATGATTACAGAAGTAACTATTCCTTCCGAATGTTTTGTTTTTAATTCATCTAAAATGATAACTTCTTTTAATGCTGTAATGCTATCTTTTGTAGCTTCTTGGGCATTTATAAAAGTGGAAAGAAAAAAACATATTAGTAGTTGACTTAAATAGTATTTCATATAAATAGATAAAACTATAAAAATAGCTATTAAAACCTAAAATTTATAAAATAGAATTAGGTCTATTAATCAGAATATTTTTTAGAGATTTAAATGAGTCATGGGATTATAATAAACATTCCTTATTTTCGGGAAAAAATATATAAATGAAGATTGTATCTTATAATGTAAACGGAATTAGAGCAGCTTTAAACAAAGGTTTTTTAGAATGGTTGCAAAGTGTAAACCCAGATGTAATATGTCTTCAAGAAATAAAAGCAAATGAAGATCAGTTAGATTTAACTCTTTTTGAAGATGCTGGATATCCATACCATTATTGGTATAGTGCGCAAAAAAAAGGGTATAGTGGAGTTGCTATTTTAGCAAAAACAAAACCTAATCATGTGGAGTTTGGTACAGGAATAGAGTATATGGATTTAGAAGGCAGAAATTTAAGAGCTGACTTTGATGGCGTATCCATTATGAGTCTTTACTTGCCTTCCGGCACTAATTTAGATCGATTAGATTTTAAACTGCAATATATGGCAGATTTTCAAACATATATTAACGATTTAAAAATAAAGCATCCTAACTTAATTATTTTAGGAGATTATAATATATGCCATGAAGCAATAGATATTCACAACCCAGTAGGGCTAAAAAACGTATCAGGGTTTTTACCTGTTGAAAGAGAGTGGATAGGTGCTTTTATGGATAGTGGTTTTATAGACAGTTTTCGTTTTTTTAATAAAGAACCAGATAATTATACTTGGTGGAGTTATCGCGCAAATGCTAGAAATAATAATAAAGGTTGGCGTTTAGATTATGGTTTGGTAAGCGAACCATTAAGCCAAAAACTTAAACGTTCAGTTATTTTATCAGAAGCCAAACATAGCGATCATTGCCCTATTTTGGTTGAATTGAGTTAATTTTTAATTTGATTGAAAGGTAAATAGGAGATAATATCTTTAAATTTGATTTTTTCAAAGAATGATTTTTGCTATGGATTATACTAAATTGCCACATACCGATATTGAAGTAAGTAAAATTTGTTTAGGAACAATGACCTGGGGCAACCAGAATACTGAAGCAGAAGGGCATGAACAAATGGATTATGCCCTGGATCAAGGAATTAATTTTTTTGATACTGCTGAGTTATATTCAATCCCAGCAAGTGCAGACAGGCATTCAAATACAGAAAAAATTATTGGTAATTGGTTTCAAAAAAATAGAAATCGTGATAAGGTAGTTCTGGCTTCTAAAATTGCTGGAAGAGCAGAAATGTCAAAGTTTATTAGAACAACAGGCTTCAGTAAACAAGCTTTAATAGATGCAGTTGAAGGTAGTTTGGAGCGTTTGCAAACTGATTATATAGATTTGTATCAATTGCATTGGCCAGAGCGAAAGACTAATTTTTTTGGTCAACGAGATTACGTAAAAGACCCTACTGATTTTTGGGAAGACAACATACATCAAGTTTTAGAAACATTAAGAGATTTAGTGCAACAAGGAAAAATCAGGCATGTAGGTTTGTCTAATGAAACACCTTGGGGAACCATGCGTTTTTTAGAAGAAAGCAAAGTTCATTCTAGATTACCTCGAATGATTACCATTCAAAATTCCTACAATCTTTTAAATAGAGTTTTTGAAACAGGTTTATCAGAAATATCACATCGTGAAAATATAGGTCTTTTAGCATATTCTCCATTAGGATTTGGTGTTTTAAGTGGGAAATATTTAGGAGATAGAAAACCAGATAATGCTCGGATAACTTTATTTCCAAACTATAAAAGGTATAGCGGAAAAATTGCAATTGAAGCTACACAAAAATATTATGAACTGGCTCAAGCTAATGATATATCACTAGCTAAAATGGCTTTGGCATTTGTAAATAAGCAACCTTTTGTAACCAGTAATATTATTGGAGCAACATCAATGCGTCAATTAAAAGAAAATATTTCAAGCATAGATGTTGTTTTGAGCGATGCTATTTTAGAAGGTATTGAAAAAATCCATAGTGAAATACCTAATCCAGCACCATAAATTTATTACTCAAATAAATAACTG
>TARA_R110002051_G_scaffold467_1_pt1 | contig 10104 bp, 10 predicted proteins | sample TARA_R110002051 | Tara Oceans TARA_R110002051 (sample SAMEA4397023) | marine metagenome | biome: Polar Biome; feature: [MES] marine water layer (ENVO:01000295) within the mesopelagic zone...; material: water (ENVO:00002006), including particulate matter (ENVO:01000060) such as...... | reverse complement strand
TGCAGCGGCGATTGCCTAGTCTACCAAGCGCGCTAGTATAGCAAAAATAATGCTTATTTGGGAAAGTGTTTTTAGCTTATTTTTAGTGGTGATTTATATAAAGTTTTGAGGGAGGATAAAATCCACATTACTACAGCCATCATCTTCTTGCACAGGTAAGGATAACCAATGCGCCGTTGGATAATGCTCAGCTAAATAGTTTTGCAAAAATTCTATCGTACTGGCTGCTATCTGTTCATCCGTCTGAGCAGCATTGTCATGAATATGATTATAAATAACACTATGGATTTCTAGATCACGAGATTTTATCGCCTCTAAACTGAGCAAAGTATGATTAATGCTGCCAAGCCGTCCCGAAGTTACCAAAATAACCGGATAACCTTGTTCAGCAATATAGTCCAAGGTTAATAATTGCTCAGTGATTGGCACCAGTAAGCCACCGGCACCTTCTAATAACACCACGTCATAGCCTGATTGCAGACTTTTTGTGGCATTCGTAATCACATTAGGATCTAACACCTCATTTGCGAGTTTAGCAGATAAGTGTGGTGACGCTGGTTTCTCATAACGATACGGACAAGTGGTGCTATCAATATCACAAGGCTGTAGCGGAATGCCCATCAGCTGACGATGAACAATAATATCATCGGCAATACTCATTTTTCCGCTATCTGGATTTATTGCCACGCCCGTCTGTACCAACTTCTGAGTAATGACATTAATGCCTTGCTGCATCAGTGCTTTAGCAATCATTCCCGTCGCATAGGTTTTGCCGATATCAGTATCAATTCCAGAGATAAATAGAACGCTCATCATTAACCTTTTTGCATTAAATAAATACTGACCACTTTTAATAGCGCTTGGCATAACGTCACCAGCTCATCATCAGTAATCACAAAGGGAGGCATAATATAAACCAACTTACCAAAGGGTCGCACCCAAATGCCATTGTCAATCAGTAAGGATTGAAAAACTGGCATATCAACGCTAGTCTTTAGCTCAATCACGGCTACCGCACCCAAACAGCGCACTTCTGCTACTCCATCTAATAGCGCAGCGGGTTCGAGCTGCTGTTCCATAACGGCTTGCATATTTGCAGTACGCGTTTCAATATCGTAAGACAATATCAAATCAATTGAAGCACACGCTACTGCGCACGCTAGCGGATTGCCCATAAAGGTTGGTCCATGCATAAGAGCTGGATAATCACTTTGACTAATCGTATCGGCAATAGTGCGCGTACATAATGTCGCGGCAAACGTCATATAACCACCCGTTAGCGCCTTACCAATCGTCATGATATCAGGACTGATACCCGCATGCTCACACGCAAATAGTTTGCCACTACGACCAAAGCCTGTGGCAATTTCATCAGCAATGAGCACTACGTCATGCTCATCACACAGCTGACGCAATAGCTGCAAATACTGAGGACTATAAAAACGCATGCCGCCTGCACCTTGAATAATAGGCTCAATGATAAAACCGGCAAGCTTGTCACTGTCTTTAGCAAAAAAATTAATTAATTCATCACGCTCATTTTGTGTCAGCTCACGCTCAAATCCTAAAGGCGGCGCTGCTACAAAATGCTGCATCGGTAATTGCTTACCGTATAGGCTGTGCATACCGTTGATAGGATCACAGACACTCATCGCATGCCAAGTATCACCATAATAACCTGAATGGGTAGAGGCAAATTGCTGTTTGCTTGGACGCTTAGCGGCAATTTGATATTGTAATGCCATCTTAAGCGCAACTTCTACCGCAATACTGCCACTATCGGCATAAAATATCGCATCGAGACCAGCAGGGACAATATCTAGTAATTTTTTGCCTAAATCTATCGCGGGTTGATGAGTCAAACCACCAAACATCACGTGCGCCATTTTGCGCAATTGCTTAATAATCGCCGCATTTAGCTTGGGATGATTATAGCCGTGCACGCTTGCCCACCATGACGACATACCATCAATCAGGCGCGTCCCATCTTGGGTGACGATATAAATACCATCAGCGTGATCAATAACGATATTCGGATAAGTCGGCGGCAGGCTAGCATAAGGATGCCAGAGATGGTGCTGGTCAAAGTCGTTCGTTATTTGATTGGAGTTTAGCGTCATTACATTGTCTCTAAAACGTTGTAAACTTAAACGTCATTCATCAATTATAAGTATTTTACTGACCAGTAATACGTTTGTACTTTGACATCAAATCACTTTCGGTTTCGACATGATTGGGATCATGAGGAATACAATCAACGGGACAAATGACCACGCATTGTGGCTCATCAAAATGACCGACGCATTCGGTACATAAATCAGGGTCGATGACATAAATATCATCACCCTCTGAGATGGCTTCATTTGGGCAGGCAGGCTCGCACACGTCACAGTTGATGCATTCATCAGTGATTAATAGCGCCATAAACTGCTCCTTTTTTTCTATAAGGCATTTCTATCTATTAAGAAATACGCAATCTAACACAGATACGCGACCTATTTACTACCGAGCTTTTGAATAAAAGCTTCGGACACACAAGGCGGCACAAACTTTGTCACATCACCACCAAGTTTGGCAATTTCGCGAATCATGGTAGACGAGATAAACGAATAATTCTGAGATGGGGTCAAAAATACCGCTTCAAAGTTTTCATCGAGCTCGCGGTTCATATTAGCGAGTTGAAACTCATATTCAAAGTCTGACATCGCACGCAGACCACGTAAGACAGCAGTGGCATTCTTTTCACGCATAAAATCCACCAGTAACCCTTCAAAGCCAATCACCGATACCTGCGGTAAATCAGCAAATACCGTTTCGACCAAGGTAACGCGCTCTTCAAAATTAAATAACGGCTTTTTATGATGGCCTGAGGCAACAGCAATTACCACCTCATCAAATAGTTTGGTAGCGCGCGTCACTAAGTCGACATGACCATTGGTAATGGGGTCAAAGGTACCCGGATACAATATTTTGGTATGCAATTTTGAGGAAGTCGCAGAAAAGCTCATAGCAGTGCTAATTTGGTCGGTAATATTACGCTATATGCTAGCAAATTTTGCCTAAACTTAATACTTATCTGCTACATTTGTCCTAACAGCTGACTTACATTTTTGTAAGGTGCTTTGCTACAATAGGCGGTTCGACTCATCCCTCTTATTATTTATAATAAAAGACAATCTATATTAAAGGGTTCGGATGAGGACTGTTAGACAAGGGCAATATACTTTGCAGCCCTTATGGAGACATTATGTCAAAAAAATCAAGAAAACCAGACAATCAAATTTGTGCCAATAAAAAGGCTCGCCACGAGTACTTTATCGAAGAGACATTTGAGGCAGGTCTGGCGCTACAAGGCTGGGAAGTCAAAGCCATTCGTGCGGGCAAAATGACCATTACTGAAGCTTATATTATTTTCCGTAATAATGAAGCCTTCTTATTTGGCGCACATATTCAGCCGCTGCTATCTAGCTCGACGCACGTAAGCCCCGATAGTATCCGTACGCGTAAGTTATTACTTAATCGCCGCGAGATTGAGAAATTATTTGGGGCCGTCAATCAAAAGGGCTATGCCTGCGTGCCGTTATCCTGTTATTGGAAAAACTCGCTGGTGAAATGCCAAATTGGTTTAGCACTCGGTAAAAAACAGCATGACAAACGCAAAACCCTTAAAGACCGTGATTGGGAACGTGATAAGCAGCGCGGCTTTAAACAGCATTTAGATTAATAGTTGCATGAAACGATTCACTCTAATCTAACGTAAAAAAGACGATTCAGCTGACTGTTGAATCGTCTTTTTTTGTTTGCTCGATTATAGTCAGGAAAAATTAATATCGATACATCAAGTACTGCTGATATTCATTTTTCTTGCTTGCTGTGCCTACGCAGACAGAGGCTGCAAAAAATTTATACCAGCAGCACTGTAGCGTTTTTGAGATATTTTAACTATAGCTTCTTTGATAACACTCATTTTTATTGTTAAAAATCACATTGCTTCAGCCATTTTGTTGATTTTCGACTCTTTCTGAGCGCGACGTAGTTGACGAACACCGTGGGTAATCAAACAAGCAATACCGAGCCAAATCAGTCCATAACTATAAATCATCGCCGATTCAAATGGATTGCCCAAAACGGTTATTGCCAAAATGAACAACAATGCTGGCTCCAAATAACTCATCATGCCATAGACGTTCATTGGCAACATTTGACTGGCATCGACATTGGTTTTCATTGCCAGCACGCTCATAACGCCGAGTCCAATTAGCATCGCAATAAAGAACCCAGAGCCGCTGACCAAGCTTAAACTACTTGGGGCAATAAAAAATACATACGCCAAGGCAAATGGCGCGAATATCGTTAAGTCAACCAACAGCCCAGTCACTGCACCAATACCTTGCAAACGGCGCAGAATATAATAAATAGGATACGTGCCGCACACCCAAAGGGTAGCCCAAGAGACGCTTTGTGTACGTACAATTTCACTACCGACCCCCAATGCAGCAAAAGCAACAGCTAACCATTGCAGGCGACTTAATTTTTCACCAAACAGCACGCAACCAAATACCACCATCATCAGTGGAAATAAAAAATAGCCCATCGCTGTCTGTACGCCTTGCCCATTGACGGGTGCCCACATAAATAACCAAAACTGACTTAAGAATATCGGCGTCGGCAATAGCAACCAAGCCCATTGTTTAACAGAGCCTAGCGCTTTTAACTTATCCATATGAAAACCTAAGCGCCCACTAATCAGCAGATAGCCTATCAGTGCCGCCCACATCGCCAGCATCCGCCAGATAAAGACTTGTGTCCCTGATAACGGTGCTAAAAAGCTGCTATAAGCATAAAGTACGCCAAATAATACGTTGGATAAGATTGCTAGTGCTACACCCATCATCAAAGTGCGCTGCTGCACGCTGCCTTTCGTCCACATTGCTGGCAATGGCAAGCGCGCCACAGTCGTTGCTAGCGTATTTGCGAAGACAGTAGAGAACATTGAAGTAGACATAAAAACACCGTAAGTTTGAATAGAGGTTAGAAAACCAGCTGTTAGCTTTTAGCTGTTAGGGCTAAGCTTTGGTTGTTAGGATTGGATTACTAGGCTTGGATTAATAAGCTTTGGTTGCTCATCTTTGATTGATAGCGTCTATTTTACTGAGTGATGGTGAGATATTATCTCTATAAAAACCTATTTATAAATAAATTTATCTTTTTATCTAATTAAAACTAAATATTTTCTTACTTTTTAATTTATAGTGATAATAACTATAAAAATAGTTAATGAAAATACTTGATAGAAGGGAGAACGCAATGAGCCAAATTTTAGATAATACCGACAAGGCTATTTTGAATTTGTTGCAAGATGACGCGACCTTGCCACTAAAGACCGTTGCTGAGCACGTCAATGTGTCTATCGCTACGGCTCAACGTCGCGTGCAAGCGCTGATAGACAATGGGGTGATTACTAAGCAAGTGGCTATCGTCGATCCTAATAAGGTTGGTTATAGCTTGACGGCGGTAGTAATGGTAGAGATGGAGCGCTCGAATAACTCTATGCAGCATCGATTTGAGCGTTTGATGAATGCTCAGGCGCAAGTGATGAGCTGTTATGAAGTATCTGGCGATGCGGACTTTATGCTCATGGTGAGTGCTAAAAATATGCAGGATTATCATCAGCTCACTCGCAATTTGCTTACTTACGAAAATAATGTACGTAATTTTAAGAGTCAATTTGTGATGAATTTTACCAAGAGTGGTACGAAGATTTATCTAGATTGATAGCTGCTTTTTGCCTAATAGCTATCGATAGATTACTCTGTGCTATCAATTACTTATCATTAATGGTTTATAACATCATGAACGTTATTCATGTTAAAATGAGCGCCTTTAAATTAGCCATTAACTACCGTTATCCATAATGGCTATTATATATATGCATATTTTCTGATTAAGGTTATCCCATGTCTGCCGATACCATCGCCCGCACCGCCTTTAAACAAGGCACCAAACCCCTTTACGACTACGACAAACATTGGGCGAGCTGCTACGAGCCTGCGCCTTATTTGCCGATGAGCCGCAAAGAGATGGATGAGCTTGGCTGGGATGCCTGTGACGTCATCATTATCTCGGGCGATGCTTATGTCGATCATCCAAGCTTTGGTATGGCGATTATTGGGCGCTTACTAGAATCACAAGGCTTCCGCGTCGGTATCATTGCTCAGCCAGATTGGAAGAGTAAAGATGCCTTTATGGAACTTGGCAAGCCAGTCTACGCTTATGGTGTGACGGCAGGTAATATGGACAGCATGATTAACCGTTATACGGCTGATCGTAAGATCCGTAGTGATGACGCCTATTCGCCGGGTAATGTCGCCGACAAACGTCCTGACCGCGCGGCCATCGTCTATAGCCAGCGCTGCCGTGAAGCCTATCCTGATGTGCCGATTATCTTAGGCGGTATCGAGGGCAGTCTGCGCCGTATCGCCCATTATGATTATTGGTCAGATAAAGTACGCCGTAGTATTTTGCTTGATGCCCGTGCCGATGTCTTATTGTATGGCAATGCTGAGCGCGCCATCGTCGATGTGGTACACGGTTTATCTAAAGGCTATAGCTTTGAGCAAATGAGCAATTTGCGCGGTACAGCATACTTGCTCACGCCGACGCGCCGTCATTGGCAAGCGGGCATGACCGAAGTTGCCAGTAATGATGTCGATACCGTCGGTCGTGTTGATCCTATTATCAACCCCTATGTGATGACGGAAGATCTTGACCAGTGCTCAATTGAACAAGATAAGCCTAGCGACTCTCCTGTTGGACAATCAATGTCAGGAATGTCAGGGCAATATCCAGGATTTGTGTCTGAGCCGGTGACCAATAAAATCTTGAATACTGACCAAGTCGATGAAGAGACGCAAGTTGTACAAATGCGCGGCTTTAATAAACCAATGACAGCGCGCAAACATAAGATAAAGATGGCGCCACGTGAGAAAACCGTCATTCGTTTGCCTGATTATGAGCATGTCAAATCTGACCCTGTGCTTTATGCCCATGCCAGCCGTATCTTGCATCTTGAGACCAATCCGGGTAATGCACGCGCGCTGGTACAACGTCATAGCAGTGGCGCGGGTAATTCACATACCTCTATCGATGTGTGGCTCAATCCGCCACCGATTCCACTTTCAACGGAAGAGATGGATTATGTGTTTGACTTGCCTTATGCGCGTCTGCCGCATCCAAGCTATGGCGATGCGCGTATCCCTGCTTATGATATGATTAAATTTTCGGTCAATATCATGCGTGGCTGTTTTGGCGGCTGTACTTTTTGCTCTATCACCGAGCACGAAGGACGCATTATCCAAAACCGCTCAGAAGAATCTATCCTACGTGAAGTTGAAGCGATTCGTGATACTGCACCGAACTTTACCGGCGTTATCTCTGACCTTGGTGGTCCGACTGCCAATATGTATCGTCTAAACTGTAAAGATGAGACCATTGAGAAAAATTGCCGCAAGCCGTCGTGCGTTTATCCTGATATCTGTGAAAACCTAATCACGGATCACAGTAATTTGACTCAGCTATATCGTAAAGCGCGTGATATCAAAGGCGTGAAGAAAATCCTTATTGCCTCCGGTCTACGTTATGATTTGGCGATTAAAGACCCTGAATATGTCAAAGAGTTGGTCAGTCATCATGTCGGTGGTTATCTAAAAATTGCCCCTGAGCATTCAGAAGAAAACGTTTTATCAAAAATGATGAAACCGGGCATGGGCAATTATGACAAGTTCAAAGCCATGTTTGAGCAGTACAGCTTCGAGGCAGGCAAAGAGCAGTATTTGATTCCTTACTTTATCGCCGCCCATCCGGGTACCAAAGATGAAGATATGATGAATCTTGCGCTATGGTTAAAAGGCAATGGCTACCGCGCTGACCAAGTACAGGCTTTTTACCCAAGCCCGATGGCGACCGCAACCACTATGTATCACACCCATAAAGACCCATTGCATAAAATCAGCCGTGACGAAGGTGATGTAGATATCGTCAAATCTGGTAAGCAGCGCAAATTGCACAAGGCTTTCTTACGTTACCATGACCCAAAGAACTGGGTAATGCTGCGTAAAGCGCTACAAGATATGGGACGCGGTGATTTGATTGGTAAAAATCGTGGCTGTTTAATCCCGCCATTTAACGCCAGCTTAGAAGGTCGTGATGCCGCACAAGACAGCTATCAGTCGGCGCGTAAGAAAAACAGCCGTCTAGGTAATGACTCAGTGAAACGTAGCAATAAAACAGCTGACAGCTGGTCGAGTAAAGCTACTGCGGGCAAGAATACGGGTGGCAAAAAGCAAGTGAGCAAAGGCAACTTCCAAACTCAGCATACGGGTCTACCACCACGTAAAACCAAGTAATTAAATGACTATTGATTTGCTGTCATACAGTGGATCAATAGTATCTATTGGCTAATGCCTAATTAGATAAGCGCCTATCAGCCAAACGTTGATAGGCGCTTTTTTTATTTAATTTTAATATCCCAATGCGTATTATCTAACCACTCTAATCAATAATCCAAAAGTGTCCTAAATAACCGTTACAGTAATCAGTGATTAAGTAACCCAGTGAACACGTAACAAACAATTTCTAACATTCCTCAAAAGGTGTTTTCGCTACTATATGCGCTATATGCTTAACGCATAGTTAATAACAAATACATTATAAATTATATAATTTTGGAGAATACCATGAATACCTTAACTAAACTTGCTACTGCTCTACCTGCACTTGCCCTATTAAGTGCTTGTGCCACCACTGCTCCTACTACGCCAAATACGCCTACATCAGAAAGTGTGACTGACGCTGCTTATGACCGCATGGCACCTGCACCTTATACTTGTACTGATGGCAGCACTATCAACGCAAAACAGTCCATCAATAAAAAACAAGTGATGCTAAACGCCACACTGCCCAAAGTAAACTGGGCAAATCAGCCAATCATCTTAAATGGCGCAGTACAAGGTGATACAGCCAGCTATGTCAATGAGTCAAATCCAGAAGTGATCTATGCATGGCACATGAAAGGCGACAAAGGTATCTTCGCCATGAAATGGGCTGACGGTAAAGAATACCAAGTAAACTGCCAAGTGGGTAGATAATGATCTCGGTTTAATCGTCCATTGATAACGATAAACCTATAATTGTTAAACTGAGCATTACTATAAACAGTCATCATTTGGTGGCTGTTTTTTTATGCCTACCATTTAAAATGGTCTTATAGATGACGATATGCCTTATTTAATTTTACGATAATAAGAATCAGTATTCTGACGCATTTCGCTAGAGAAGCGCACGGAAAGCTGTCAAAATAGCCCATGTATAAAAACATCTCATGACTTATCATAAATAGGATACCTCGATGCCAAAGCGTCTTATAACCATGCTCATCATTACGACTGCCAGTATTTGGGCGCTAACAGGCTGCGATAATAGTGCTAATACTACGGCTAAAAAAACGGACGCGGCAGTATCGACGACGGACTCAGCGGTAGCAAATACGATAGATTGGTCAGTCATGGATAGCGGTGAGAAGCCAGCCGATCTTACTAACTATCCATATCCCTTTGCACTTGATAGCCAAAATGTACAAGACTACGCAGAGTACTTTAAGGTAGATAATGCCACTGCTCAGCACAATCTGACCGTAAGTATGGCAAGTAATGAAGCACTATCAAAAGCGTTGGATCAGCTCAGTGAAAGTTATGTCTCGCATGAGTTGACTGATGATAAAGATATGACACTGATCATTCATACCACGCCTGATATCGCAGCTAGTAACTATGATTATGTCCTGACTGGGGACTTTGCAAAAGGACTAGTGCTACCTATCGTGATTCAGCCAGATGGGAAGAAAAGTGATGTGAAGGCGCATAGTAAGGGTGAGCTGCCAGAATAGGAGTTTTAATAGACTGAATATAGTGCTATCAAAACTGACAATGCTTTAACGGATGAGCAGCGAGAACTACAAGTGACTTATGCTATCAATCCGGTTATCAAGCACAGCTCCTAGCTGAGAACTTCTTTGCCAAAATTAAGCAGTACCGTGCAATTGCCACT
>TARA_R110002051_G_scaffold290347_1_pt1 | contig 10118 bp, 13 predicted proteins | sample TARA_R110002051 | Tara Oceans TARA_R110002051 (sample SAMEA4397023) | marine metagenome | biome: Polar Biome; feature: [MES] marine water layer (ENVO:01000295) within the mesopelagic zone...; material: water (ENVO:00002006), including particulate matter (ENVO:01000060) such... | reverse complement strand
ATCCTCTGTGAAAACCAGTTATGAACGGATAGGTTTTGATGAGCGTCATCATGGACTTACGCTTGTATGGGAAGGTGAAGTGGACGAGCGAGCTTTTCCCGCTTGGTCAATGGGACTTGCTGACCCGGACGCGTTGGGGGAGCAAAACCAAGCACACTTTAGATCACTAACTGAATTGAAGAGGGGAGATAGGTCAATCCTTACGGGGGATACCTTGGCAGAAGAGTTGGTACGCTCAGTCTTGAATGAGTTTCGAGGCGTCCGATGACAGATGCAGACCCCCTACGGAAATGACTGCTGCTTTAGCATTTTCTGGTTTTTCGTCGCTTCTGATGTGATCAGCTATCTACTTGACGGTTAGCGACCTCTCAGCTTAGTGAGGCCATTACCCCGCCAAACCTTCTTGTCATTGTAAAGCTCCAGATTACCTCAATCTCATGGCTCATGATGGCAAAAAGAAGAAACAGCCCAAACAAGGGCGGAAGCGCGAGCGCTGGTCGTTTGCCGTGGCTATAGGCTTACTCTGGTTCTTAGCATTGCTGATTGTATTCTCTTACTGAAAAAGATCATTCCTGTCGCCAACACCAACGTACGCGGTGTCTGGAACCCACCTTCCTGATTTCGACGTGATTTGAGACTCAGGTCCTGTTGAATAGCAGGAAGTGAGTTACTCCATGGAGAGTAAGAGAGAGTTTCTCAAACGTTTGGGTGTTGAGGTCTCACAAAATGGGCATCGGCGGTGGCCGAATGATCTGAAGGCAAGGATTGTGGCGGAAACGCTGGTGCCGGGGGCGACAGTGAATGACGTGGCGCGCACGTATGGTTTGCGGGCGAACCACCTGTCATCGTGGCGGCGGAGGGCCAAGGACGTGGATCTTGTTCTGCCTGCACCGACGAGTGAGGCGGATTTCGCCCCTTTGGTCGTGTTTGATGTGGAGCCACCTCAACCAGTCGCAGAGCCTGAACCGGTAACCTCAGCGATCGGCCTTAGATATCGAAACGGACTCGCGGTCTCGTCATCCCGCACACACAGAAGGTTGCGTCGATGACATCGGGAATAGGCGAATGGGCAAACGGCGGCGAATGCGATGATCTCCGCACGGAGCGCGTCGCGTCGCTGTCACAAGGCCTGCAGTCCTTGACGGCAGGCTGATCGTTTCAAAGATGGCCGCTTGACCACCAAGTTTTGCCCACTCCCCAGTGCACTGAAAGGGGCGGTCTGGAGATCGTCGGGCGGCAGATGGCGATCCTGAAACGCATCAGAATCGCCCTGTTTTTTTGCCCAACAGTGCGGTCGCACCCATAAAAGCTGCCTTACTGCGCGGCGGCCGTGATGATAAATTCGACCAGATAGTCAGGGGTGGCCAGTTTTGCCTCGCCGCAGGCGCGTGCAGCTGTGTGGCCTTCTGGTACCCAAGCGTCCCAGACCGCGTTCATGGCCGCGAAATCGGACATGTCGGCCATCCAGATCATGGCTTGCAGAATGCGGGTCTTGTCCGATCCGGCTTCGGCCAGCAACGCGTCAATTTGTTCCAGACAGGTTTTGGTCTGCTGGGTGACATCATCCGTTGCATGTCCGACCTGACCGGCCAGATAGATTGTGCCGTTATGGGTAACGATCTGGCTCATGCGCGGGCCGCTGTGCTGGCGTGTGATCGTGCTCATGAATATAGTCCTTTATGTTTTCCGGAAGCGTTCCGGGGAAAGTGCGTTGAGTATCGGCGGGGTCACCGGGCTTGGACGTCCCAAACACAGTGCTGCGGCAATTTCGGCAAGCGCAGGTGCGGTTTGTACGCCATACCCGCCCTGCCCGGCCAACCAGAAAAAGCCGGTTGTTGTTGGGTCAAAACCCACTGCTGGGGTTCGGTCAGCCACAAAGCTACGCATACCGGCCCAGCTATGGCTGGGTCGGCTAAGTGGAATGGTCACGGCCTGCTCGAACCGGTCAAGGCCTTCGGCAATCACCATGTCATCGGGCCAAACGTCATGCGGCTCTACCGGGTCTTCATCTGCCGGCGACACAAGAAGCCGGCCCGCATCCGGTTTCGCGTACCAGCTTTCTGATGCCGAGGCGAAAAGCGGCCATTTGTCAATCTCGAAGCCCTGCGGCGCATTCAGCAACGCCGCAGACCGCCGCATCGGGGTCAAGCCGATCGGGGCAAGCCCTGCCATGCGCGCCAGCGTATCGGCCCAGCCCCCGGCCGCGTTTATCACGATGGGCGCAGACCATGTGCCGGCCTTGGTTGTGACGCACCAAGTCCCATTAGCGCGGGTGATACCGGTGACCGGGCCCCCCAACATGATTTCACCGCCCCTGTCGCACAGCAGACGGATATAGCCCTGAAGCATCCGGTCGACATCAATGTCCTGTGCGTCCCATTCGACAACGCCGGCCGCAATCGTTTCCGGCCGCAAGATCGGAACAAGCGATACCACCTCGGCCGAGGTCAGCCTTTCAAGGCCTGCGGCCCCCTGCGCATAGCTTTCCAGCGCCGGCATTTCGTCTTCGGATGCAATCAGCATCTGTCCGCGCGGCGACAGCAAGGGCGTCTCGGAAATCCCTTCCGGTTCGTGCAGCACGGGGGCAGAGGCTGCGTTCAATGCCCGCAAGACAGCGTTTCCATAATTTCGGATGAAGATCGCAGCGGATCTGCCGGTAGCGTGATAGCCAGGCTGCGGCTCGGCTTCGATCAAGACAACGCGCGCGTTACTGGCAAGGGTCGCCGCGACACTAGTCCCCGCAATGCCGCCGCCGACCACGATGATATCAGGACCGGTCATGCGTCTTGAAACCCGCTAAGCACACTTGTCAGGTTCTGACCCAACTCTTCGCAGAGATAGCCGCCCTCCTGCACGAAAAGCGTGGGCAAGTTCAGTCGGGCAAGTTCCGCGCCGATCCGGGCAAACCCCGGTGTCGTAACCGCAAGCCCCTTGAAGGGATCACCGATATAGGCGTCCAACCCAAGGGCGATGACAACCGCGTCGGCCCCAAAGGCGCGCACGCGGTTCAAGGCCGTCTCGAGAGCGGCCAGAAAACCATCGTCATTTGTGCCGCGCGCAAGCGGCAGGTTCAGGTTATAGCCAAGCCCCGCCCCGACCCCACGTTCATGCGCATGGCCCCAGAAGAAAGGGTAGAAATGCGCCGGATCGGCGTGCAAAGAGACGGTCAGCACATCGTCGCGCGCGTAAAAAATACCTTGGGTGCCGTTGCCGTGATGCACGTCGACATCCACGATGGCTGGCCGCAGGCCCTCCGCACGCAATCGCTCTACGGCGATAGCCGAATTGTTGAGAAAGCAAAACCCGCCGGCAAGATTGCCAAAGGCATGGTGCCCCGGCGGACGCGACAGCACATAGGCCGCATCGCCCCCTCCCGATAGGGCATCCGCACCGCTAACTGCGGATTGAGCCGACCAATAGGCAGCTTCCCAAGTTCCTGACGCAATGGGGCAAGCACTATCGGCCTGATGGTAGCCCGCTTGGCCGACGGCGGTTGTCGGATAGCTGTCAGTGCGGTTGGACGGGTGGATATTCGGGATAACCTCTTTACCCGCCCCCTTGATGTGTTGCCAGCGGTCATAAATGGTTTGCAAAAAGGTCAGATATTCCGGCGAATGGATTGCTGCAACCGGGCCTAAACCTGCATCCTTGGGGGCCTCAAAGCTGCATCCGGCGGCCTCTGCCCCGCTGCGCAACATCTTGATCCGTTCAGGTTGTTCCGGATTGGGCAACAGCTTGCCATTGGCCATAAAATGTTTGGGGTCATGGTGCCATTGGCGGTCGTCAAAGATGGCTTTCATATCTCTCCTCTCAGGGCATTCAGCCCGAAATTGGTAAAAACGGATTTAGAGGGGCGCAACGATGCGGCGACCCTGCGGGCGAATGAATGGTGCCCGTGATCGCACAGATGGTCTTCATTTTTCACAAGATGTGTTCCGTTCAGGGCGTGCGGGCGAAGGTATCGGGCATCTCTGCCATCAATTGTTTCATCGACTGATTCAGAATATCCGCGATCTCGTCGAGCTGCGGTTCGGTCACGATCATGGGCGGGCAAACAAGAAAGTGGTCGCCATTGATGCCGCCACGGGTTCGGCGTGAATAGATAATCAGCCCGTTTTCATAAGCGATATCAACCAAGCGGCTGTGGGCGTTGAACGCGGCGGGCAAAGGCGTTTTAGTAGCGCGATCTGCCATCAATTCGAACGCCAGCAACAGCCCCTTGCCCCGCAAATCGCCGATCACCGGATAGGTTTGCATCAAGGTTTGCAACCGCGTCTCAAGCGCCGCGCCCATCAGTACTGCGTTGCCGGTAAGCCCGCGAGCTTCGATCTCGTTCAGCACGGCAAGGCCCGCGGTGCAGGCCAGCGGATTGCCCGCATAGGTATAGCCGTGGATAAAACCACCCGCCGCCATTACCGCGTCGACCATATCGGTACGCGCGATCATCGCGCCCAAGGGTACATAGCCCGCGCCAAACCCTTTGGAGAGCGCGATAATATCCGGCGTCACGTCCCAATGCTCTGCGCCAAAGAACCGGCCCGTGCGTCCGCCACCGGTCATAACCTCGTCATGGATCAACAGAACATCATACTGGTCGCAAATCTCGCGGATGCGGCTCATGTACCCTGCGGGCGGGACAAGGGCCCCGGTCGATGCCCCGCCCACGGGTTCAACGATAAAGGCAAGAATAGTTTCGGGCCCCTCTTCCAAAATTTTGGCCTCGAGCATATTGGCATAATGCAGACCTGTCGCCGGATCATCGGCATCCAGACCGTCCAGATAGGCGCGCGGTGCCGGGATTTTCGGCATCATCTGCATCATCGGATCAAACGGTGCCGTCATCGGGGCGTAGCCCGTGATCGCAAGCGCCCCAAACGTTGCCCCATGATAACTGGGGTAGCGCGAGATGACCTTGGTGCGCTGCGCTTGGTTCTGGGTCAGCGCGTATTGCCGCGCCAGCTTTAGCGTACTTTCGACAGCTTCCGAACCGCCCGAGACAAAGAAAACGCGGTCCAGCCCCGCCGGGGTCAGGGACACGATCTTTTCTGCCAGCGCCTCGCTGGGGTCCGTCTGGAAATGCAATCTGTAGCCGAAGGTCGCCTTTTCCATCTGGCGCCGCATCGCCTCTAGCACCGTCGGATTGGAATGGCCGATATTGCTGACCATCGCGCCGCTTGAGCCATCGATGTAACGCTTTCCGTTGACATCCCACATGTAAATGCCCTCGGCACGGTCGAGCATCGGGCGAGGTGATGTTTTTTGATAGAAGAGATTGCTCATTCAGGTCACGCTTTCAGCGACTGAGATGCTTGCGCAGGAAGTTACGGGTGCGCTCGTGTTCGGGGTTCTGAAAGATCACCGATGGCGGGCCTTCTTCGACCACGACACCTTGATCCATGAACAGCACACGGTCGCAGACAGAGGCCGCAAAATCCATTTCATGGGTCACGATGATCATGGTCATGTGTTCTTCGGCCAGCTGCTTCATCACAAGATTCACCTCTTCGACCAGTTCAGGGTCAAGCGCAGATGTCGCCTCGTCGAACAGCATCACCTTGGGTTTCATCGCCAGAGCACGCGCGATCGCAACGCGCTGTTTTTGCCCCCCCGACAGGCGCGAGGGGTATTCGTCGATCTTTTCCGACAGCCCGACCTTAGCCAGTTGTTCCTCGGCCAGAATGTTGGCATCCGCTTCTGACAGCCCCTTGAGCATGCGTGGCGCAAGCGTGATATTACCGCGCACCGTCAGGTGAGGGAAAAGATTGAAGTGCTGAAACACCATGCCGATATCTTGCCGGATCTGATTGACATGGGCCTCGTATTGGCTGTGCGGCAGCTTTTTGTTGACCTGCACATCCTCTAGCCAGACCTCGCCCGATGACAGCGGATCCAGGTCATTGATCGCGCGCAAAAGCGTTGATTTACCAGACCCAGACGGCCCGATAATCGCAACGATCTGGCCGCGATTGACCGTCAGGTTGATGTCCTTGAGAACCTCGAGGGAGCCGTAGCTTTTGGCGGCGTTTTTAATGGAAACGAAGGGCTGGTCTGTCATGGGAGTGGTCCTTTCTCAGCGCGAAGCGGCGATGCGGCGTTCCAAATGGCGCAGTCCCGCCTCCAGCGCGAGGTTGATGATGTAATAGCAAAAGGCCACCGCAAGATAGAATTCGAACGGACGGTAGGTGCGACTGATCGCCTGCTGCGCAGCCAGCGTCAGCTCCATCACGCCGATCACTGACACCAATGCTGAATCTTTAAGCAAAGCTATCATATTGTTGCCCATCGGCGGAATAACGGCGCGTACCGCTTGCGGTATCACGATGCGGCGCAGGGTCTGGCCGCGCGACATGCCCAAGGTTCGCGCCCCTTCGTACTGGCCCTTGTCGACGGCGACGATCGACGCCTGGATCAGCTCTGAGTTATAGACCGCAAAGTGCAGCCCCAACCCGATCACACCTGCAACAAAGGCCGGCAGATCTATCCCCACCTGAATAAGACCAAAGTAGATAAGGAACAGCTGCAACAGAAGAGGTGTTCCCATGAAAAGCCAGACAAAGGCGCGCACCGGCAGGCGCAGCGTCCAATGCCCGTAAAGTGCAATGACCGCAAAAAGAATACCACCAAAAAAGCTGAGCAATCCTGCGCAGATGGTGATGGCAACGGTCCAGCCGGCCCCCATCAAAAGGATGCCGAAGTAGCTGGGCACTACTGTGAAATCAAGACCCATGGTCGCCTCCTGGCCTGCTCTTCAAAGCGTTCATAAGATCCGCGCCCGGCGGTCCAGCCAATGGATGCCCTGCCCCACGACATAGATTATCACCATGTAAAGAACACCCGACAGCAGGAACATTTCAAACGGTTTATAGGTCGAGCCGATGAAGCGCTGTGCGGTATAGGTCAGTTCGACCACCGAAATCGGCGCGACCAGTGCGGTGCCCTTGATCAGCGCGTTGATGTTCACACCAAGCGGTCGGATCATCATGCGCGCCGCCTGCGGCAGCACCACTTTGCGCATCGTTTCCCAGCGGCTCATGCCCAAAGTGCGCGCGGCCTCGGTCTGGCCGCTGTCGACGGAAACGATGGCACCGCGAATGGTCTCGGTCATGTAGGCACCGATATTCACCCCAAGCGCAATTGTCCCCGCCGAGAATGAATCAAGCTGGATGCCGACCTGCGGCCCCCCGAAATAAAGGATAAAGATCTGGATCAACGCCGGCGTGCCGCGAAATAGGCTAACGTAGACCGCCCCGATCCAGCGGAAGACCGCCATCCGGGACATGCGTGCAGCCGCCCCCAAGGTGCCGCAAACAAGGCCCAGAATTGCGGTAAGGACCGATAGTTCTATCGTGACCAGCGCGGCTTCTAGAAAGAAGGGATAGACACGCAGGATGAGGTCAATGTCCAAATATCTTGCCTTTCAACTCGTTAGGGGCGGTCGAACCCGCATGTAACAAAAACTGTCTGGCAATCGCCCTGCAGAACTTCTGCGCATCCCCGTCCCTGATCAAGTGACCCTTGGTACGATGATAAATACGATGGCAAAGGGGGTGCGCGCGATGCAGGGCCTGCAGGGCATACCCCGGCAAGCCGTTGATTTTAACGAATGTCGCCGCCAACCCATTCTTCCGCGATCTTGAGATAGGTGCCATCGGCCATCATCTCATCCAGTGCCTTTTGCATTGCAGCGGCAAGCTCGGGATTGCCTTCACGGATCGCGATGCCCGCACCGATGGGTTCGGCCGAAGGATCATTGATCACAGCCAGATCATATTGACCGGCTTTCATCGCCAGCATAACGGGGATCGAATCGTTTACGATGGCATCAACGCGTCCGTTATCGAGCTCGAGCAGAAGCTCTGGCAGGCCTTTGTAAGTATTGATGTCATAGCCTTGTTCGCGGGCCCATTGTTCGTGTGTCTCGCCAAGCGTTACACCGACTTTGACATCGTCCAGCTGCGCGACTGTTGTGACGGGCGAACCCGACTTGGTAAAAATAGCCCGTTTCGTGCTGTAATAAGGACCAACAAAATCGATCACCTTGTCACGCTCTTCGGTGATCGACATGGACCCGACAACAGCGTCATATTTGTTGGCCAGCAGACCGCCAATAATGCCGTCCCAAGCGGTTGTGATAATCTCGACCTCAAGCCCCATACGCTTGGCGATCTCAGTACCGATGGCCGGGTCAAAGCCGACGACCTGGTTTTCCTGGTTCACAAAGTTAAATGGCGGATACTGACCGCTCATCGCGATCTTGAGAACACCGCGTGTCTGGATGTCGGCCAATTCATCGGCGCTTGCCGCCAGTGGTGCAATGCTTAGACCCATAAAGGCGACGGACCCGATCAAGACACTGCGACGTAGAATATTCAAAGATTTTTTCATTTTTACTTCCCTGTTTTTTTTGGTGGTGTCGTTTGCCTTCGCCGCAGCTAGCCGCCCCGCAAAGACCCAATGTAAAAGAGGTTGCGTCAAGCCCATTCATAAGGCAAATAAATAGTACAAATATCTAACATAGATTGAATCTATGCTGAAACCCTATGAACAGCGTTTCCCCTGGAGCCTTGACTGGAATCTTCTGCGGACCTTCGTGGTCGTTGTGGACGAAGGCGGCATTACACCTGCAGCACATTTTTTGGGTCTGAAGCAGCCGACAATCAGCGCCTCGCTCAAGCGACTTGAAGACCTCACCGGGCACCGCCTGATCAACCGTTCCCCGAAGCATTTTAGCGTCACCCCTTGGGGCCGTGTGCTTTATGCCGAAGCCAGTTCAATCTTTGGCGCTGTCACCCAATTGCCCAATCTGATGGGCGGCGTGGAAGACGAAGCAACAGGCCATATCAGCATCGCTGTGGCAAGCTATGTGATTTCTCCGCATTTCGACAGGGTTATGGAACGGTTCAACGCGCGCTATCCGCAGGTATCCTATGCGATTCTCACCATGGATAGCGTCGATGTGATCGCGCATCTCAGGCAGAAGCGCGTCACGTTCGGGCTGTGCCTGTATCAGGAAATGCCAGCAGGGCTGGAATCGCGAATCTTGTTTCGCGAATTTTTCGGCTTGTTTTGCGGCCCGCGACACCGTTTGTACGGCCAGAAAAACATCGACGTTGCAGAATTGCGCGATGAAAATTCCGTTTCATTCCAAACCGATGAAATCGACGGCCCCCTTTCTGACGTCGCGCGTCTGCGCAGGCGTCTGGGGATGCGGTCCAAGCCCAAGGGATTGTCTTCCAACCTGCCCGAGGTGCGCCGCATGATCGTGGCCAATATCGGCATCGGTGCCTTGCCTGTGCATGTCGCGCGCAAGGATGTGCAATCGGGTCTGCTATGGCAGGTGCCTCCGTATAAGTCGCTCCCTGCGGTTGATATCCATATGGTCACAAATACCAAACGCAGCATGAACAGGGCCGAGCAGGCCTTTCTTGAAATGCTTAACGCCGAACTTGACTCGGTCCCGTTATCAGAGCGGATTTACACCGACTAGGCCGGCACCGCGGGTGGGTGATGTCAGACGAATGCCAACCAGTCTCAGTTCTCCAGCGGGTGCTGGCGATACGACTACAACCACGTCAGGCTGCATCCATCGCTCGGAAACAAAACACCCGCAGAAGCGCGTCGAGGGCTTGAGCGATTTGAGGGCCCCGCGCACGACGTGCTTGCCCAAAACGAAACCGCAGAATATGAAATCAAAAAACCGCAAACTCTCGTTGTGAATGAGGGAGCCTCGGGGGGCAGGTCACTGGCGTCAGCGTCTGATCGCAAATCGTGCGCTTCTGTCATCCGACCAGACACGTTTCTTCAAGCCCTTCTTCCCCGCCATAACCAACCTCAAGATGTCCACTATCGATAGTGGACACTATCACCCACTCCATCACGCAGGCAGGGCAGTCAGACCGGTCGGATACCTTCAACAGCAAGTTTCGCGCAGAGTGCCTGAACGCTCACTGGTTCATGACGCTTACAGATGCACGGGAAAAGCTGGAGGATTGGCGTAGAGACTACAATGAGGTTCGGCCACACAGTGCGATCGGATACAACGTCCCGGTCGACATCCATAATCTCGGCGGCGACGCCAGCCTGCTGCCGTGATATAGGCCAAAAACTCTGGCTACTGG
>TARA_R110002051_G_scaffold39419_10_pt1 | contig 10119 bp, 9 predicted proteins | sample TARA_R110002051 | Tara Oceans TARA_R110002051 (sample SAMEA4397023) | marine metagenome | biome: Polar Biome; feature: [MES] marine water layer (ENVO:01000295) within the mesopelagic zone...; material: water (ENVO:00002006), including particulate matter (ENVO:01000060) such as...... | reverse complement strand
TTACATAAATTATGAGATTTCTCCTATCGTCGAAATGACTAAAAGGGTGTTGTCATGTCGAAATGAGGTACGATTGAGACATCGCATAAAGAATAGTAAATGAGTCAACTTTTTTTTCGGTTTAGCGTCTTTGCAAGACAAATCTATTTCATCAAATCCTCAATCCGTTCCAAAAGCGATAATCTGCTAATCAATTAGTCTCACAATAAAGTAACGACCTTATCCAGTATAGGGTTTCGGTTAGATGCATTCCATATTAAAGACAAGGTTGTTTTTTGCGATATGTTGTTCAGCTCAATAAATTTTATCTTTTTATTATTTACCGTTCGTAATGATTTTGGGACAATGGATATCCCAAATTTATTTTCAACTAACGTGTAAATAGAACTGGCGTGCACAGTGCTATCAGCTTGTAGCTGGTAGTAGTTTAATTCTAATTGATTACTTATGAGTATCAATATTAACTAATAATGGTATTGTATAGCATCAAAAATAAGAATAACTTTGAAAAAGTTAATATGTTTTGATGATGATTTTTAAATACGGAATTAATAAGCTGACGGTAAAAAAGGTAATAGCAATTGCAAATGGCAATATGGAAGCTATTTTAACAGAAAAAGCTATTGAAGCAATTAATGATTGTAGAAAAAAAGTAGAAACACTTGCCAATTCCAATACCCCGGTATATGGTATAAATACGGGTTTCGGGCCTTTGTGCGATGTGCAAATTACCCCAAAGGAAACTAACAAATTACAGCATAATTTGTTAATAACACATGCAGTGGGTGTTGGGAACCCTATTGATAAAATGCTATCAAAAATTATGATGATTTGTAAAGTACATGCTTTAAGTCAGGGGTTTTCAGGGATTCGCTTAAAAGTTATTGAGCGCATTATCTATTTTATAGAAAACGATTTACTTCCTGTTGTGCCAGAGCAGGGGTCTGTCGGAGCTTCGGGCGATTTAGCACCACTGGCGCATTTGTTTTTACCTTTAATAGGCGAGGGTGAGTTTTTTATAAATGATAGAATAGTTCATGCAAAAAAGGTTTTGGAAAATCATAAACTAACACCAATCACATTAGTCGCTAAAGAGGGACTTGCACTAATTAATGGCACGCAGTTTATATTGGCACATACCATTATTGGTTTACAAAAAATGCAATACTTATTGGATTTAGCTGATGTTTCTGGAGCTATGAGTATTGAAGGTTACCAAGGCAGTTTTTCACCTTTTAGGGAGGAGCTTCATAAAATTCGTCCTTTTCGAGGCACTATTGAGGTTGCCGAACGTATGTTTATGTTGCTTTATAAATCCCAGAATGTAGATTCACATGAAAATTGCGGTCGCGTGCAAGATCCGTATTCCATGCGGTGTATCCCACAAGTTCATGGCGCCTCAAGAAATGCCTATTACCATTTAAATAAGTTGGCTAAAATTGAAATGAATTCTGTAACAGATAACCCCATCGTGTTAAGTGACACCGAAGCCATTTCTGGGGGGAATTTTCACGGACAACCTTTGGCTATGGCCTTAGATTACGCATCTATAGCGGCTTCAGAATTAGGTAATATTTCCGATAGAAGGTGTTATTTATTACTTGAAGGAAAGTTCGGTTTACCAAGATTACTAACAACAGGAGGTGGGTTGAATTCTGGCTTTATGATACCGCAATACACCACCGCAGCTCTAGTTACCGAAAATAAATCGTTGTGCTTTCCACCATCAGCAGATAGTATTCCGACATCTTTAGGTCAAGAGGACCATGTATCGATGGGAAGTATTTCAGGACGAAAATTCAATCAAATTTTAGGAAATCTTGAAAAAATATTAGCCATCGAATTAATGTATGCCGCACAAGCCTTAGAATTTAGAAGACCCAATACATTTTCAGATATTATTGAAAAAAACTTTAAAATCATCAGAAAAAAAGTGCCAAAACTAGAAGAGGACAGACTTTTAAAAGATGATATTAATAATATGATTAAATTGGTTAAAACCCAAGCTTTCAATTTAAAGTAAAGAGAATGATGAGGTTTAAAGAACAGGTATTACAAGGTATTCCAAATACATTACCAATTAAAAAGGACTATCCAAAACATGCAAATAGGGCACCAAAACGGAAAGATATTTTATCTGTGGAAGAAAAGCAATTAGCTATTAGAAATGCTTTACGCTATTTTCCAAAAGAATGGCACCAAGAATTAGCCACTGAATTTGCATCAGAATTGAAAGAATTTGGTAGAATTTATATGTATAGATTCAAGCCAGATTATAAAATACATGCGCGATCCATTTCAGAATACCCAGCAAAGTCATCCCAAGCTGCTGCTATTATGCTCATGATTCAGAATAATTTAGATCCCAATGTGGCACAACACCCAGAAGAATTAATAACTTATGGTGGTAATGGTGCTGTTTTTCAAAATTGGGCACAATACCTGTTGGTCATGCACTATTTAGCAACTATGACTGATGAGCAAACGTTGCATTTGTATTCTGGTCATCCAATGGGTTTGTTTCCTTCTTCAAAAGAAGCCCCAAGAGTTGTTGTTACTAACGGTATGATGATTCCTAATTATTCAAAACCAGACGATTGGGAGAAGTTTAATGCTTTAGGGGTTACCCAATACGGACAAATGACGGCAGGTTCGTTTATGTATATCGGTCCACAAGGCATAGTGCATGGTACTACCATTACAGTTATGAATGCGTTCCGTAAAATACTGCCAAAAGGAGATAATCCAAGTGGAAAAATATTTTTAACAGCTGGGTTAGGCGGTATGAGTGGCGCACAACCTAAAGCTGGAAATATTGCAGGATGTATAACGGTTTGCGCTGAGATAAATGCGAAAGCAGCGACAAAACGATATAAACAAGGTTGGGTAGATGTTTTGATTGATACTATTGAAGAATTAATACTTAGAGTGAAGCAAGCACAAGCATCAAAAGAAATTGTTTCAATGGCTTACATTGGTAATGTGGTTGACGTTTGGGAACGTTTTTATGAAGAAAATATATTTATAGATGTAGGATCTGACCAAACCTCATTGCATATTCCATGGACAGGTGGGTATTATCCTGTTGGGATTTCCTATGAAGAATCGAATCGGTTAATTCGTGAAGAACCAGAATTATTCAAGCAGAAAGTTCAAGAATCCTTAAAAAGACATGTGTCGGCGATTAATAATCATACAAAAAAGGGAACTTACTTCTTTGATTATGGAAATGCATTTCTATTGGAATCTTCAAGGGCGGGAGCGGATGTTATGGCAGAAAATGGGATTGATTTTAAGTATTCATCTTACGTTCAAGATATTTTGGGACCTATGTGTTTCGATTACGGTTTTGGCCCTTTTCGTTGGGTTTGTACCTCAGGAAAACCTGAAGATTTAGACGCAACCGACGAGATAGCGGCAAAAGTGCTTCAAGAGATTTTGCTAAATGCACCAGATGAAATTAAATTGCAACTTCAAGACAATATTACTTGGATTAAAGAAGCCAAAAAGAATAAGATGGTTGTAGGTTCGCAAGCACGAATTTTATATGCTGATGCCGAAGGACGTTCAAAAATAGCGGAAGCATTTAACAATGCGATTGCTAAAGGCGAAATAGGACCTGTAGTTTTAGGACGAGACCATCACGATGTAAGTGGAACAGATTCGCCCTACAGAGAAACATCCAATATTTATGATGGCAGTAAATTTACTGCAGATATGGCCATTCACAATGTAATAGGAGATAGTTTTAGAGGCGCTACTTGGGTATCCATTCATAATGGCGGTGGTGTTGGCTGGGGAGAGGTTATAAATGGCGGATTTGGTATGTTCTTAGATGGCACAAAAGAAGCCGAAAGACGATTAAAAAGTATGCTTTTTTATGATGTGAATAATGGAATCGCTCGCCGAAGTTGGGCTAGAAATAATGAAGCTATATTTGCAATAAAGCGTGAAATGGCGCGAACACCAAATTTAAAAGTGACTTTACCTAATTTAGTTGAAGACGATATTTTTAATAATCTATTTTAATGGCAACACTATTTAAAAATATAAAAGAATTAATTCAAGTTAGAACAGAACCGATTTCATTCGTTTCAGGAAAAGAGATGGGTGTTTTGCCAACCATCAAAAATGCGTTTTTAGTTGTTGAAAACGGACTCATTACTGATTTTGGAGAGATGGATACATGTCCTCAATCTAATTTCTCAGAAGTTATTGATGCCACGGGAAAAATGATATTACCAGCTTGGTGCGATTCCCATACGCACTTAGTTTATGCAGGAAACCGAGAAAGTGAATTCATAGATAGAATTAAGGGTTTCTCATATCAAGAAATAGCCAATAAAGGTGGCGGTATTTTAAACTCTGCTAAAAAACTCCAAGACACTTCGGAAGACGATTTATACCAACAAAGTAAAGTCCGTTTAGCAGAAATCATGCAATTAGGAACTGGTGCAGTAGAAATAAAATCGGGTTACGGATTAACAACAGACGCTGAATTAAAAATGTTTCGCGTCATTAAAAGATTAAAAGAAAACTATCCCATAGAAATTAAAGCCACATTTTTAGGGGCGCATGCCATTCCAGAAAGCTATAAGAATAATAAAAGCGACTATATTCAATTCGTAATTAACGAAGTATTGCCTAAAGTAGCCCAAGAAAACTTGGCAGAATATATTGATGTATTTTGCGAAACCGGTTATTTTTCGGTTGGAGACACTGAGTTGATTCTCGAAGCAGGAAAAAACTATGGATTAATTCCTAAAATACACGTCAATCAATTTACAGCCATTGGCGGTGTGCAAGCAGGCGTAAAACATCAGGCACTATCGGTAGATCATTTAGAGGAAATGCGCAATGAAGATATTGATATTTTAAAAAACACCAACACCATGCCTGTGGCTTTACCGGGTTGTTCTTTCTTTTTGAATATTCCCTACACACCCGCACGAAAAATGATTGATGCAGGTTTGCCATTAGCTTTGGCAACCGATTTTAACCCAGGGTCGTCACCGTCAGGAAACATGAATTTTGTGGTTTCTACGGCATGTATAAAAATGAAAATGACGCCCGAAGAAGCCATTAATGCAGCAACCATAAATGGCGCGTATGCTATGGGTTTAGAAAAGCAGGTGGGCACTATTACGGTGGGCAAACAAGCCAATTTAGTCCTCACAAAACCTATTAATTCTTATGGTTTTATACCCTATTCATTTGGCGATAATCAAATCGAAAACGTATTTATAAAAGGTGTCAAAATTTAAGAGGTTAATCTTTTTTATGTTCTTGTTCAGTATGATTTTGATTTCCATTAATCATTTTATCTTCGTCATACATTGCATTGGACATTCCAAGCATAACTGCTGTAATTATTAATATAATTTTTCTTTTTATCCAATTAAGGATTTGTTTGGATTTCTCCAAATGTGTTTTATTCTTTTGTTTATACATTTTAGTAATGATAAATGATTAGACATTTGTTTTATCATTTTATGCAGTTAAGTGCATATGCGCATAGAAAGTAAAATCAGTTCTAGGCTATGTATAAACTTGAATATTGGTTACTAGATGTGATTATTTTATTCAAAAAAACGTGTTGAACTATCATTAAGTTTATCATCTGATAAAGTTCAGTTCGTAATTTTAAAATAGTTTTAGTTTGAGTACTATAAACATCTCGTAAATTGAGATATTTAATTGGTGAAATAAATACTTTTCCTGAAAGGATTTTTTCTCCGTAAACATATAATTCCGAATACTTATTGCTAAATTGATTTCTAGTATTGATGTATGGGGCTTGATAATACTTTGAAGAATTTATTTGAGAATATAAAGAACATTCATTAACCGTCAGACCGAAAATCAGAAGGAAGGAAATCAGATATTTTATATATTTCATCAATCTATTTAGTTCAAATTATCAAAGCTTATCATATGTTGCATAACTCAGGGATATGAAATCGTTTTAATGTTTTATGCACGACCTTAAACGAATGTAACTGAAAATTTTCGCAAATTCAAGTTTCAGCCAAAACAAAAAACCAGTTTACTATATGTTCGCTTTACATAAATTATGAGATTTCTCCTATCGTCGAAATGACTAAAAGAAAAGAGTGTTGTCATGTCGAAATGAGGAACGATTGAGACATCACATAAAAAGTGAATAAATTTTGAATATCACTTTGCGCCTTAGCGCCTTTGCGAGACAATCTTAACTTCCTCAAATTCCCAATCCGTTCCAAAAACGCACCCATCTGCCAAGGTTATTTTTTTATTTTCCAAAGTGCTACAGTAGATGCAGAAAAAAATAGAACTAAAAGTAAATTTAAGTAACCACCATCAATAATAATCCAAAGATGATTAGGTAAATTTTGAGTAATATTATTTTTCAATAAAAACCAAATGAGAGGAAAAAATATAATAATCCACCTAGGATATAATGTTTTTCTTTTCCAAACTAGAGAAATAAAGAAATAAGACAAGATTCCAAAAACAGGATAAACTAAAAATCTAATAGCATTGTTAGTTTCAAAGGCAAGTGATGTAGCTTTTTTTAGATCAATATTATATTCAATAGCTAATTTTGACGAAGTGGCTATAGCTACGAATGCTCCATGCACAATACCAAAAGCAATTAAAACACATCCAAAACAAACAATAACGATATATTTTAGTAATGGTTTAACAGGATTGAAGGCATAATAAATCTGGCCTAAACCTAACATATATAGCCATGTAGAGATTAAAGCTGAAACTCCGCTTGCAACAATTCGAAAATCCGAAGCGTTTCCCATATTCAATTTAATATCTGGATTCGTTGGATGATAATAAAACAGCATATCTCCAGCGAATAATACCAAACCACCAAGAATTCCAGATATCCCCATTATTTTTAGCCAAAATTGATTTATTTTCATTTGTATACTTTTTTTTGTACAATTTATTAAAAAAACGATTCTCTCAAATTTTAGACCTGTCAGGTTTTCAAAACCTGACAGGTCTTTTGCAAAGTACAATCATTATTCTTTGTCATGTCGAAATGAGGAACGATTGAGACATCACATAAAAAGCAAATAAATTTAGAATATCACTTTGCGTCTTAGCACCTTTGCGAGACAAACCTACTTCCTCAAATTCCCAATCCGCTCCAAAAGGGTAGGATGCGAGTAATGCATAAACACATAAGCAGGATGCGGTGTTAAATTACTTAAACTATTTTTAGAAAGTTTTTTTAATGAAGTAATTAGCGGTTCGCCTTTATAAGTATTTTTCGCGTAATCATCCGCTTGATATTCAAACTTTCTAGAAAATACATTCATAATTAATCCGGTGATTTCAGAAATAGGCGAGTAGAGCAATCCGAAAGCAATCAATCCAATATGAAAACTTGGGATTTCAACACCTAAAGCTTGAGATAGTAACGGATTTGAAATAAACAACGATAAAATATAAAGCGTTAACCCCGTTAATAAAATAGAAGCAAATAAATTGAAAATAATATGCTTCTTTTTGTAATGCCCCACTTCGTGTGCTAAAACAGCAACTATTTCTTCTTCATTTAAATCGTTAATCAAAGTATCGTAAAGCGTAACCCGTTTTTCACTGCCAAAACCAGAAAAGTAAGCATTGGCTTTGGTACTTCGTTTAGAGCCATCAATCACAAAAATCTTATCGAGTTTAAAACCAACTGTTTTTGCGTATTCTGAAATTTTATCACGTAAACTACCATCTTCTAACGGACTTTGCTTATTGAATAATGGGACAATAAGTTTAGAGTAAAACATATTCATAAATAAGGTAAAAACGGCCACTAATCCCCAAGCATACAACCAGAAATATTTTCCTGTAGCCTCATAAAACCAAATGATTAAAGCTAAAATACCACCGCCAACAATAGCCATCATCAACCAACCTTTAATTTTATCAAGTATAAATGTTTTGACTGTGGTTTTATTAAAGCCAAATTTTTCTTCAATTACAAACGTGCTGTAATAGGAAAAAGGTGTGGTTAAGATATCGCTACCAATCAGAATAATCCCAAAGAAAATAAGGGCAATAATTATGGGATTGCTACTATAACTTCTAGCTATATTATCAACAAATTCAAAGCCATCAAAAAACAGAAAGCCTAATGTTAAAATAATTGAAAAGGTTGAGGTTATAAGTCCAAATTTATAATTAGTCGCTTTATAATTTTGCGATTTTTTGTATTCAGCTTCATCGTAAACATCCTGTAAATCTTTAGGAAGAGCATCGTTGTAATGTTTAGCGTTTAAAGCATCAAGAATTTTATCAACTATAAAATTGATGATGATAATGGCGATTATGATGTAAAATAAACTCTCTGAGTTCATAAATTCCAATTTTTTAAAATTACAAATTCCAATAGTTCACATTTTTGGAATTTTGTTTTTGTTATTTGTTTTTTTGAGAAATTTTCAAATAAAATTTCTCTGTCTTTTGGCTTCAAAAATAAGAATTCCAGCAGCAACAGAAACATTCATAGAATCTATTTCGCCCTGCATCGGGATTATAATATTTTGAGTCGAGTTCTCTAGCCATTCATTACTCAATCCAGTAGCTTCTGTTCCAACTATAATGGCAGTTGGTTTTTTGAAATTCTGTGTATGATACTCAACCGAAGCCTGTAATGCAGCGCAATACATATTAATGTTTTGAGCTTTTAGAAATTCGATAATAGCGTTTGTATTTCCCATTGCTATGGTATTCGTAAAAATGCAACCGACACTAGAACGAATAATATTAGGATTGTATAAATCGGTTTTAGGATTAGCAATAATAACAGCATCTACGTTTGCCGCATCAGCAGTTCTTAAAATAGCACCAATATTTCCAGGTTTTTCAGGAGCTTCAGCAACTAAAATTAATGGTGTTTTAGAACTAAATTTTAAATCTTCAATGAAATGATTTTTACTTTTAGCCACCGCTAAAACACCCTCGGTAGTATCACGATATGCTAATTTTTGATAAACATCAGAAGAAATTGAAATAATTTCTGGTTGATGTTCTGATTGGATTAAGAGTTTGCTTAAATCCGTTTCATAAATCAATTCATCATTAAACAAAACCGTTTCCAATTCATAACCGCCTTTTATTGCCAATAAAACTTCGCGAACACCTTCAATTAAAAATAAACCTGTTTTTTTACGCTCGCGCGACTTATCTTTTAATTGAACAAGTTGTTTTATTAACGGGTTTTGTATACTAGTTATTTCTTTCATAAATACGCAACAAAAGTAATTGTTTTGATGTAATTAAATTCAATTAACTTCGTCAAAGCAATAAACCAAAATTATTTATCATGAAAATTAAAGGCCTTATTTTAACAGTATTTATAATTGCTATCTCCTGTAAAAACAAAACTGAAAAAACTATAGATTATTCCGAAGAGAAATTAGATGTTACCACAAGCATCTATCCAGACAACATTACCAAAGTATTTGAAGCACACGGTGGTTTGGATACCTGGAACGCTATGCAATCACTTGAATTTACTATGAAAAAGCCAAATGGCGATGAAGTGACAACTACCGATTTAAAAAATAGAAAGTCTTTAATTGATATGCCAAATCACATAATTGGATTTAATGGCGACGATGTTTGGTTAAAAAATAAAGATACTGCGCAATATAAAGGAAACCCTAAGTTTTATTATAATTTGATGTTCTATTTTTATGCGATGCCTTTTATTTTGGCTGATGATGGTATTATTTATGAAGATGTTTCTCCTCTAGTTTTTGAAGGAAAAGAATATCCTGGAATTAAAATCTCGTATGAAAGTGGAGTAGGAGAATCACCAGAAGATGAATACATTCTATATTACGATTCTGAAACCCATAAAATGACTTGGTTAGGTTATACCGTTACTTATTTTAGTAAAGAAAAGAGTAAGGAATTCCACTTTATAAGATATAGCAGCTGGCAAACAGTTGAAGGTCTATTACTCCCAGAAACGCTAACGTGGTATAACTACGAAAATAATTTACCAACTACCAAAAAAAACGATTTGGAATTTACCAACATTATATTTTCAAAAGAAAAGATAGATCAAGATATTTTTGAAGCGCCAGAAGGTGCGGAAATTATTGAATAGTATTA
>TARA_R110002051_G_scaffold4449_1_pt1 | contig 10123 bp, 6 predicted proteins | sample TARA_R110002051 | Tara Oceans TARA_R110002051 (sample SAMEA4397023) | marine metagenome | biome: Polar Biome; feature: [MES] marine water layer (ENVO:01000295) within the mesopelagic zone...; material: water (ENVO:00002006), including particulate matter (ENVO:01000060) such as...... | reverse complement strand
CCTATAAATAGGTAATTTACAGTTGATTAAAAAAAATATTAGTATGCAGTATAGTAGTACTCTGTAGTAAAATATAGTATAATAAAAAAATAGCGATATAGGTTGATGTAGGTATTTTAATGAGTATAATACTCAAATAAAACACAGTAAGGAAGTTTTTTAGGTCTTTGGCAAGTAAATCCAATACCAACACCTAATTTTGGGGTAAAGTAAATTCTTATATACTTTACCCTACCCAATTTTAAGTTTGCAAATTGTTTTATAAATTGTTAACAAGCATTAAAACTTCTTTAGATTACTAGTAGTGAGGCGTAAAGACAACAATATACTGTTATCAAAAATTACCTAGCAGTATACGATAATCGCTTCATAAGTTATTACAAACTGCTTTGCCTTTATTTTAAAAGTACCTGTAATAAAAAAGAACTTTTACAATTTAATTAAGTTGCAAATATTTTTTTAAACTACTTTTTATTTAGTTTATTTCAAGTTTACTTAATAATTTCTTTGCTTCGTAATGTTCAGGTATCTGTTTTATAACTTCTGAAGCTATCTTAGCTGCGTAAGCTTTTTGATTATTATGAAGATAAATCCATCCTAAATTACTTTTATCATCATTACTCATAGATTCAAAATTATTATTAGATAATTCTATAATAGCATCGGATAAAAGTTTCTTTGACTCTATACTTCGTAATACTTTAAGTTTAAGAAGATGACAATATCTTTTCAATAAATTGCTTAGTTCTATTTGAGATGACTTTTCTACATTACAAAGATTAATAATTGAAGTGATTTCGGAAATATAATCCTTTCTTTTTTTATGAAGCTGTATAAGCCTTTTCCAAGCGATAATTGATTTATTTTCCTCAACGACAGCTATATATTTGTTGCAAGCTTCAATGGCTTCATCATAAAAACTGAACTCTTCTAATAGGGTCGAATAAAGTAAATATGTTTTTGGTCTTTTCGATGAAAGATATTCCATCATTGGAACATATTTGTCAATTTGTTCATTACCTAGCGAAATATCCTTTGCAATCTCTTGAAAAAACTTGGAAATCCTATCATCTATACCATTTTCTAACTCTGTGCTTCTACCTACTCCAAACTTAATTAAAATATTAATATCTTTTTTAATAGCAAATTGATGTATATCTGTTTTTATTTTTTTTTCAGCAAAAATTTGTGCGCTTATGGGTAAGCTAAGTAATATATCATTTTTTTGAGTTTCATTCTTATCTATCAATGAAAACTTATATAACTCATCAATAGCTAGTTCGACGTTAATTTTTTCAACTATTGTTGACTTAAGAACAGCCTCTATTGCTATTTTCGGAATAGAACTTCTCCAAGATCCTAAAGTTAAAAACACCCTTTTTGAGGCTGCAGATAACTGTTTATACGTTCTTTCAAAAAGAGCTTGTAATAAGTTATCTTGATCTGCCATTATTCTTTTAATATCTCCTAACTTTCCTTCATTAGCTACTTGACCAAGTAAAATTTTAGCTATATATGGATGTCCAAAAGACTCCTCATAGAGTTGATCTATATATCTAGAAGTTACAATATGGTTTATATTAAGATTTGAACTAATATTTCTAATTAATTCTTCAAACTCTAAATATTCCATACCACCAATAGTAATTGGGTAATCGGCTTTAAACTCATTCATTCTTGAAGTAATTAGCACTTTGTTTGGAAGTCTAATATGAGTATCTAGCCAGTTAAACATACTAAATTGATCAACGACTGTCTCGAAATTGTCAAATACAAAAAGTGAGTTTGTAGATTTATCCTGAAGGCTTTGCTTGAATTGTTCTACTTTATCTTCTTCCTTTAATTTGGCCTCTTTAGGACCTATTAATTTATTGAAAACATTTACGACATCCTTAATATCTAAAATATCTGGTTGAACCTGTTTAGCTCCTAAAGACATTAAATCTATATCTCTAGAACTAAACCAAAATATATTTTCAAATCTATCTTTTGAGCAAAAGTCTTTGAGTACTTTAAGAGCTAAAGTTGTCTTTCCAATACCTCCACGACCAATAAGAGTTATAATAGGATGTCTCTCATTATTTAAAGTAATTTCTAATTCCTTTTCTAAAATTGGACGATTGATATAAAATGATTGATTTTCAGGTATATTCGTTAAGCAATTACCAATCACTTTTAACTCTTCTAAACCTTTTGTTTCGCTTTTTGGCAAAGAGCCTGGTGGCTTCAAGTATTTCTTACCATCTTCTATAATTTTGACACCTGTTGAATATGATAATGTTTCGAATGTTTGTTTTTTAAAAGAACCATTTGGAAAATAAAACTCTCCAAGTTCACTATCTGAAAAAATAAGATCAATCTTAATAGGCTCATTAATAAATGTATAAATACCTGATTCCAAACTACTCTTATTACCTACGGCACTTTTTAAATAAGCAAAATTATCAATATGTTCGGAAATTGATGATACTCTATATTTACCTGAAAGATTTTGATTTAAATATGCCCACTGAAGCTTAAATGGTGAAAACTGATCACAAATATTTTTAATTGATGGAGCTAAATTTTTATTTAGTTCTGCAGCCATATTAATTGTAATCGCCCCATGACCTCTTGTTTTGTTTCTTAATGCAGCAAAATATCCAAACCAAGTTTTTAATTGTAATTTATTTGCTCTAACATCAGGATCTTGACCGATAGTTTTTAAACATTTCAATAATGATGTGACTGCAATATTTTGCCAGTCATTTTTTGAGGTTTTATCATTTAACTCTTTGGAAAACTTATTATATTCAATTTTGATTTCTTGTGAAGATGGCCCTGTTAAAAGCTCATCTAAACTGCTACTCCAGTCACCAATTCCATTTGCTCTAACTAACTTATATAGTTGGTTATATTTATAATTTTTTTGAGTCTCACTAAGACCTGATAACATAAACAAACATGTAGTTTTTGTTATAACTTCACCTAAATACATCAAGCTATTAAAATAAGATAACTCAGAGTCCTGTTTATCTAAATTAATTCTGTCCCATATTTTTTCTAATATTTTATTTTCCAATATTCAATTTTTATTATTTAATAATTTTATTATTCAAAATTTCATCTACAACTCCCCCTTAAAAGCCTGGTCTAACAAACTGCTTTTTAAGGCTTTTAATTGATTTAGTTTTTGGGTTTGGGTTTTGATAGCTTTTTTAGATAATCTATACACATTCTCAAATTTTAAAGCTAATTCATTTTGCTTCTTAATATCTGGAAATGGAATTTTGAGTGATTTCAAATGGTCAACAGACATAGAAGGAATTAGTGCTCTTTCAGATCTTTTAAGTAATTCACCTTTAATATATTTACTTTGAACCAAATAAAACATATATGTCATATTTAATTTTGATTCATCTAAATTTTCAAGTTTACATAAGGCTACATTAAATGCTCCTTCCATTTTTCTAAAAACTTTTCCAACATGCCTGTAGGCTACTAACAACAGATCATTTTTAGTTACTAAATGTAGTTTCTTTGTTATAGGAACATAACATGCGTTCTTATCTGAAGAACCATCCCTTATTTGAAGAAACCTAACATAATTCTCTCTAGCCTCGTAAATAAAATCTTTTTTCGGTGGATTATGACCACGAGAAAGTTTAACTACATCACAAACTTTTGTTACGGAATGATTTTTTTCTAAAAGTTCCAACCCCGCATCCAAAACACTCCCCATTAAAGCTTGAGTATGCGCAATATTTTCTTCTAACAAACCAATAGCTTGGTCTATTTTGGCAAACAAACCATCTAATTTAGCTACAATGCGTTGTTGTTCTAGTAATGGTGGAAGTGGGATTTTGAAGTTTCTGATTTTAATAATCGTTAACGCATTATAAGCTGTACCATTTACCTTATCAAATACAACATCAATAAATAAAGAGGATTTAAAAAAATACTGTAAAAATTCAACAGAAAAATTATCATTGACAATTAGTTGTGTTAAATTTCCATCTTTATAATAAAACTCTCGTTCATCAACAATCCAAGTTTTGCCTATTGTTCCAACAGATGTTAAAAGCAAATCACCTTTTTTAGGTACTCCGAATTTATTCTTAATTTCTTCATACTTTTCTCTTGATATAAAAAGTTCAGAATTAGTACTATTCGTATGGTACAACTCCCCAACTTCTTTAGATCTATAAAAAGATACACCTTCAGAAACATAATCACTTTTAAAAATTCTCTTACTCGACTTAACTTTAGCAATATCACCTATTGTTACTTCTTTCCACTTACCCATCAATCAAGCTTTCAATTTGGTTCATTAATGTATTTATTAGGCTATCGTTTTGCTTAATGGCAGTTAACAATTCTTTTGGGCTTTGGTGTATTACCTCAACTACTTTGTGTGGGTTTTTGGCGCTAAGGTCATAATCTTTTATATCGGCTACGTTTACCGTCCAGTTGTTACATTGAGATTCGTTTTCAGAAGAGACAGATTGCTTCGTTCCTCGCAATGACGGTTTTAATTTAGCATTGGTATGGTTGCGTTCTTTTGGGTTGTGAAATAAGTGTACAAACTCTGCCATATGATCGTAAGCAATGGGTTTGTTTTTGGTGAGTTTGTAAGGAGGTGTTACATCGTAATACCAAATGTTGTTGGTAGCGCCTTTTCTATCAAAATAAATAATGTTGGTTTTTACGCCACTATATGGTAAAAACACACCTGCAGGCAAACTTACAATAGTATGTACATTATAGTTTTCTAACAAGGTTTGTTTTACTTTGGTAAAGGCATTATTGGTTTGGAACAAAACGCCTTCTGGCACTACAATAGCTGCTCTACCTTCTAGTTTTAGCATTTTCATAAAATGCTGCATAAATAGTATCTCTGTTGAGTTACTTTCTATAGGAAAGTTTTGTTGTATTTGCTTTTTTTCTTTTCCTCCAAATGGCGGGTTTGCTAAAATAACATTGTGCCTATCCTTTTCTTGATAATCACGTATGTTTTGAGTTAGCGTATTGCCTTTATACACGTTTGGACTTTCTATACCGTGAAGAATCATGTTCATCATCCCCATTACGTAACCCAAACTGGTTTTTTCCATCCCAAAAAAGGTATCGTTTTGTATGGTTTCCCAATCTTTGGCAGAGAGCTTTTCTTTTTTATCTCCTTTAGTTAAAAAATCGAAAGCTTCTACTAAAAAACCACCAGAACCAACAGCGCCATCATAAATAGTATCACCCACTTTAATATCGGTAGTTTCTACCATGGCAGTAATAATGGCTCTAGGTGTGTAAAATTCACCCGAGTTTCCACCATCGCTTCCCATACTTTTTAGTAAGTTTTCGTAAACTTGCGAGAGCTCAAACAACTCATCACTACTTTGAAAATCTAGCGCATCAATAATATCTAAGACTTCACGTAGTGTGTGTCCACTTGCAATACGGTTATCTAAATACTCAAAAATAGCTCCTATTTTATAGGTTAGTGTTTTTGGGTCGTTAGTAGTTGCTTTAAATGCTTTCAAATACGGAAACAAGGTATTGTTGACGAAGTCTATTAAATCATCTCCTGTTAAGGCACGTTTAACATCTAATTTACCAGCTTCATCTTTTGGGCACGCCCATTGATGCCAGCGTAAATCTTTACGCAAAACATAATTATAGTCTGTACCTTCTAAAAAGGCTTCGTCTGATTTATTGTCTTCGTAATCGTTTAAAAATTTAAGAAACAGAATCCAAGAGATTTGCTCTGTGTAGTGCATGGCTCCTGAAATACCATCGTCTCTACGCAGGATATCTGTAATTCTGTCTATGTTGTTTTGTATGCTCATTAATCGTCCTTATGTGCTATTAATTACTTATGTTTTCTTCTAGCGGGATTCCATCCCATTTCATTACCGTTTCTATATATTCAGAAATTTCCTGCCATAATTCTTTAACGGTTGCTAATCGCTTGTCTTCATTTGCAAGATTTAAAGTATCTGAATTATTAAAAGTCTCGAAGTTAATTTCCTTTTTCGGATATTTCCAATGTAACCAAGGTGTATTTTCATTGGTAGGAAATCCATTTGGAAATTTCTTAATTATATAATCATCAAAATTTGTATCCTTTATAAGAAAATCTTTTTTCCCTTTAGTGTAATCTACTACTATTCCATATTCTACACGCTCCATTCCACGTTCAATAAAAAAGTAGATTTTATCACTTTTAAAATTAAATAATGAAAGCGATATTCCATAATCAAAAACTCGATTACGCTTACCATGAACAGTTCCATTTATATATTCTCTAGAATAACTGTACTCCTGTACTATATTATATTTCTTTAAGCCTTCAGGAATATTGTCACGCATTGTATTCCAGAAATACATTTCTAAATGCCATTTCATATGAACCCAATTCCTAACTAAATACTCTGCTTGTTCCATGTTATTATCTTTACCTAATAAGGATAATAAATTAAGGCGTTCATTTACTTCATCACTCATTGTAAGTTGTTTTAATAGTTGTTGATATTGAACTATTGTTTCACGTAAGGTAGGTTCTGTGGCACATTCTTTTAAACACAAACTTAACCAAGGATTTATAAATTTAGAATACGATTTATTTAATAAACGAGTTTCTTTTAAAAATTCCTTGGGAATATTTTTAATACTTTGATCTGAAGGAGGTTTCCCATCCAAACTCAAGTAAATAATATAAACATCTTGTACTCTTTTATTTACTATTGTGTCATAATAACGAGATAATTGTTCAGGTTGATCTCCTGCATAAATTTTATTTTCAATGATAATAGCTTGAGATCTATTTCTAATTAATAAATCTATATTCTCAGTTTCCATGTTAACATGAACATCAACAGCACTGAATTTAATACCAAGTTGTTGTATAAATAATTTAAAAAAAACATCTTTTTTTTTGTGAGAACCAAAAGGGGATAAGAGTTCAAATAAGAATTTAGAGTGAAGACCTACTTCTTCATGTCCTTTTCTAATTATTTTAAATATATTAAAAGCATCCTTCTTTTTAGTTATCTTATGTTCTTTTGAAATTAAGTTTATTTCCTTTAAAAGAATTTGTAATCTTTCCTCTTTCATATTATACAGCTCTATAAATATTTTCTTGTAATTTATAATAGGCTCCCAATAATGTTTTCATATCGCCAAAGGCAGTTTTAGCATCTTTGGGTGTGCCTAATTTTAGCTTTACTAAATCGCCTAACTTGTCGCGTTGCAATTCTTCAATCCCATAGTCTTCGTAATGTTTTAAAACAAACTCTAAAAAATCACGAGCTTCTAGATTTTTATAGACTTCAAAAAATTCAGGTTCGTCTTTTACAAATTTCACACGTTGTTTACGCGTCATTAAATCTGAATTGAATGAAATATGAGACAATACATCAAAAATATCGCACTCTGTCGTAGCAATCATATTCCTTAAATCGTTTAGTTGCTCGTTATCAAAACCTAAATCACCTAATTGTATTAATAAATCGGCTCTTGTATCTGGATTAGACCAAATTTGTCGTAACTGTTTTTCATCTTGATAAACGGCAGGCAATTCACCCACTAATTTTTCTAAAAACTCACGTGCCGTTAATGGCTTTCCGTTTTCGTCGATATAACGCGTATCTATATCTGTTACCTTTAATTGACGACCATTGCTTAAAGAAATAATTAATTTTTCTTTACGCTCGTAAGGTTCTTCGGGTTCATTTACTTTTGATTTGCGTGGTGGTTTTGGTGTTGTATCTCCTCCTGATCCATCTAAAGGTTCTTCGGGTTCTCCATCCCATTCGGCATCGTAAAACAAATTGGTTGCACCTACAAAATCTATAATGGTAAAAAAGTCTTTACCATCAAACACACGAGTACCACGACCAATAATTTGTTTAAACTCTACCATAGAGCCAATAGGTGCGGTAAGAACAATATTACGTACATTTCTAGCATCTACACCTGTAGTTAACATTTTAGAAGATGTTAATATTACAGGAATATCTTTATCGTTATCCTGAAAAGCTTCTAGAAGTTCTCTACCATGTCTGCCTTCATCACTAGTAATACGTACACAGTAATTAATATCTGTTACGGTTTTATGTTTATTGATATAATCTCTTAAATCTAACGCATGATCTTGATTGGCACAAAACACAATGGTTTTATCCATTTTACCAATTTGTTGTAAAATGGTTTGTGCTACTAACTCAATACGTTGTTTTACGGTAATACTTTTATTAAAATCGTTAAGCTCGTAACGGTCTTTTTTTACTTCACCTTGAATAATTTTACTATCGTTTGTGTGAATATATTCGTCAATATTTGTAGTAACACGTTTTACTTTATAAGGTGTTAGAAAACCATCCTGAATTCCTTCTTTTAAAGAATATTCATAAATAGGTTTACCAAAATATTTATAAGTATCTACGTTATCGTCTCGTTTTGGTGTTGCTGTTAATCCTAAATGAATAGCAGGCTTAAAGTGATCTAGAATAGCTCGCCATGAACCTTCTTCGTTGGCACTTCCTCGGTGACATTCATCAATCACGATTAAGTCGAAAAAATCACTTGGATACTCTTTATAGAAACCACCAATATTTTCGCGTTCTGCAATCGCTTGATAAATAGCAAAAAAGATATAGGCATTTGTGGGTACGACTCCATTACGTTTTCTTACTTCTTCACCATCAATTTTAATAACATCTTTTTCATAAGGATTAAATGTATTTATCGCTTGATCTGCTAATACGTTTCTATCTGCTAAAAATAAAACTCTTGGACGTCTGTCATTACCATCTAGATTCCATTTAGCTTGTAAAAGCTTATGTACAATTTGAAATGATATAAATGTTTTACCTGTTCCTGTTGCTAAAGTTAATAGTATTCTATTTTTTCCATCGGCAATACTTTCCATGGTTTTGTTTACCGCTATTTCTTGGTAATAACGTGGTCCAAAATTTCCTGTTAGCAAAAACGGAATGTTATGTAGTTGTTCTTTTAATTTGTTTTTAGCTCCAAAAAGACGATTGTATAATTCTTTTGGCGTTGGAAAATTATCTACATAATCTCCTTTTCCTTTACTTCGATCAAATTCGTAAATCTGTTTGCCATTGGTAGCATATACAAAGTTGATTTTTAATTTTTCTGCGTATTCTAAAGCCTGTTGTAATCCTTTTGTTGGATGATCTCCTAATTTCTTAGCTTCTACAATAGCTAAATTTGTATTGTTGTATTTTAAAAGGTAGTCTAAGAATAGTCTTTTTCCTCTTTTGTTTCCAAGTAATTTTCTACCATCTGTAAAGTAATATTCTCTAACAATATGTATGGCTTCCCATTGGCTCACAACCAATTTTGGATCTATGAAATTTGCTCTTGTATCAGATTCTGATAGGTGATTTGTCATTCAATTTTCTTTAGCATTTTTTTTCGATTTTAAAAGTAAGTATCTTTTAGAGAATACTAAAGAAAAATGACAAACAAATGAATAATTATAATACTTGGTAACCTTTTTATATCATAATAGCAAAGTTTAAAGAATTGTTTAGCACATTCAATTCATCTTGTTAGTTTGTCATAAATAGCTGGTTGTGAGATTTCTCCTTTATAGAAATGATAGAACCATCTGAACAATCGTCATTGCGAGGCTTTTTTCAGCCGCGGCAATCTGCTAGTTAGGAATCCTAAACTTCTATGTCTACTCTTACTCCCTCACTACTACGTGGGTTTGCTTCACTCTCACTGCGTGTTTGCTTCGTACCTCGCAACAGGCGTTCGCAATGACTTGTACTCACAAAATCAACTGAATTCTCATTTAGATAGTAATACTGCATGTTACCATTAAATTTAGACAGCTAATAGCTATAAATTCCCTACCTATATTCATCATTTCAAAAAAAATAAATAAGGTTTTCAATAGCTTTTCTCCTACTTCCCTCCCAGTCTCCTCCGAGTTTCCTCCCAAAAACGTCCATTTTTTAAAAAAACAGCCCTAGTGCACTCGAACAAAACCCGAACAAGACTCGAACAAAACACCCCAAAATTGCTGTTTTTGTGTCAGCGTGTGTCATTATGTGTCAGGATGTGTCATCGTGTGTCAGGGTGTGTCATCTTGTGTCAATTCGTATCAGGGTGG
>TARA_R110002051_G_scaffold50203_4_pt1 | contig 10125 bp, 13 predicted proteins | sample TARA_R110002051 | Tara Oceans TARA_R110002051 (sample SAMEA4397023) | marine metagenome | biome: Polar Biome; feature: [MES] marine water layer (ENVO:01000295) within the mesopelagic zone...; material: water (ENVO:00002006), including particulate matter (ENVO:01000060) such as...... | reverse complement strand
CTGTACGGGTTGGGCTCTGTACGGCAATCTGGGAGCGACGGCTCGTCGGCAAACTCGGCAGCCGGCTGAGCACGAGCGTCGAGCAACTGCATCTGCCCCGGCTGAGCCACGAGGCTGCGGTAGAGGGAGGGGAAGCCCCATTCTTTCATCTTGGACATTGTATTCTCCTGGGTTGTTTAGGGTTTAGGAAAGAACATCGGAATTGATTGTTCATTGTGACCATCCGACAGCGAAGCCGGATGAGCACCAAGAAGAATCAAGCTATCGATCGGACCCGTAGATGCACCGGTCGTCGGGATTGGAGCCCAACATCCCGTCCCACTCGTCGCCGCTTGAGGCCTCGGGCGTGGAGTACTCGACTACCCAGCCACGAGCCAGAAAGTCCGCAATCGCTTTGAGTTCGTATTTGCGGACGACCTGGGTGGCATGCTCCATCAAGACAATGTCGGGGTCGCGGGAGACGTTGATTTTGGTAGGTGATTTGAATATGATAATGCCATCGTATGTGGGCATAGTTTTCTCCAGGTTGGTTAGAGTTTAGGGAGAGGAAGAAAGAAAGAATAATCATCACAACCCCCACCACAGGTGACGGCTCGGAGAGGGAAGCATCTCTCAACCAAAGGGCGAGATGCTTGCCTCGTAGTGTCACCACGCACCCAACATCAAGCCGCTTAGCGTAGGCGTCCGGTGAGCGTGCGGTCTTGCGGTTAAGCGACGAGCGACGAGGTGTGATAGAAGTCAGAGATCCGAGAAGCCGGACCAGAGAGAGTGGGAGAGGTAGTAGGTTGTACCGGCTTGCTCGGTCGAGCCAGCTTGCTGGTGACTTCTATCAACAACTCGGAGCGAGGAGCGCTGCGGTCTTCGTCCCCCCCGCGGCGGAAAGTTTAGGCGTCCCCCAGCAGTGAGATTGGCGGCCCCCCGGACAATGTTGTTGTCACAACGTTTATTTATATTCGCCCCGGAGACAGTTATAAAACGCTGGGGAGGGGGGGCATACCCCCATGAGTCCCCCATGGGACCCTTTATTGAGGACCGTTTCCCCGACCGGACATGTTTTCCAAAACACCTTACCACAATGGTATTACCGCCTTGCTACGAATCGCTACCCGTGGTAGGTTCCACCGAGGAGGGTCATGTGAAGACGATCGAGGTACCGATAGACGATCAGATACTTGCTCAACTGGACGAGCTTGTCCCCATCGTGAGCGACTCGGATGCGGTCAGGGAGCTTGGCATGGTGGTTACGCGTGCGACGGTTGCGCGTTTGGCGCTGGTTCGTGGTCTGCGCGACTCGAACCTGTCCCCGCAGGCTGTTTCTGCTGCTGAACCTGCTGCTGAGCGCGTTGCTCCCCCCGGTTCTTCCGCAAAAGCCGACTCTGAGGTTGTGCCGGTCTCTGACTCCGCGCCTGTCGCTGACGCTCCTCGCGATAATGCTGGGATGATTCGGATTCCTGAGGGTTGGAACCTGTGGCGCTCGAGCGAGCGGATACCTGAAGCGCACGCGGACGTGCATTCATACTATGATCGCCAGGGCTGGCGTCGTTATTGGGGTAAGGCGGACAACGAGACGATGGTTTTCTATTGGTCGCCGGATCCGTCACTACAAGACGTGGTGGTTTATGACGGGCTCGATTCGGCGGGTAAGGTAATTAAGGTACAAGAAACTCCATACGGTCCAGGTCATCTGGTTCCGCATGGTTGGGGAGCGTAATGGGTATTGAGATTGCAACACCAGCGGATGTAGCCGCAACGCTCGAGGAGTTAAACCCTGAGGCATTGATGTACGATGGTTTTGAAGATGCGCTTATTGGGATAATCGCCCGCTGCGCAACAGAGCCGTTGGCACTTTACGACCGTGAGAAGTGCATCCAGATCCTTGTGGATAAGGGTGCTACACACGAGGAGGCGGAAGATTACTTCTGCTACAACGTAGAAGGTTGCTGGGCGGGGCCCCACACACCCTTTATCGCATCATTTAATCTTGACCCGGTAGGGATTCGATACCCTATGGATAAGTTTGACCCTATTGAGGGTAAGGAATCAGCGGCTGAGTTTTTCGTCGGCGCCTACATTAATCCTCCAGACGGTCGCGAGGAGTAGGTTAAGTGCCTGAACTTGTGGATAATCCGTCGACGAGGTAGTGTGAGGGTATGGAAAATGACGTAGATTGCCCCGAACCGGCGCTTCCGCCGCCGGAAGGCCTTCAGTTGATCCCCCGCACCGTGGTTCCTGCAGGAGAAGCTGAGGTTGTTTCCATGCTTGCAGAGCAGGCGCGGTTTGATGGCAACGACGAGCTTAAAAATGTGGCGAAAAGCCTGCTGGGCGCCGGATATACGGTGGCGACTACGGCGAGACGCCTCGGAATACGCCCCACAACTGTTTGGTCGTGGTCAAAAGAGCCCGAATTCGTGGAAGTCATCCAAAATGGGGCCGAACGGCGGCAGCAGGTCCTTGGTGAGGGCCTTCAAGAGGCTGCAGAAGCGGCTTTGAGCGCCCTTTTGGAGGTTGCAACGGACGTTGGGGCCCAGCCCAGGGACAGAGTGAAGGCTTCAGAGGCCATATTGGACCGATGTGGCATAACTCCGGCGGTAGAATCGGCAGAAACGCGGGTAGGCGTTACAGTAGACATAGATTTCGACGAGCGTTTGGCTCGAATCGTGGCCGGGGGCGCAGCCTCCACCGCTAAATAGACAAATAGAGGGCGAATCATGCACGGAAATGCACCAAAACTAATGATTATTGCGAGAAAAGAGTCGATGGGCGAGGGGTGCCCTGATTTTGGCGGTGATTCGTACCTCGACGCCAAGAAAAAAATGATTCACGAAGATGAGTCCCCCGATTCGGCACATATGGGGGAGATGCGCGATATCGCTACGAAGCTCCACGAATGCGCCGACCGATTGCAGGAGATGACGGGAGAATCCGACAATGGGGCGGAAGAATCGGAAGATTCGCACGATTCGGACGGTGAGTCCGAAGATAAGCCGCATAAATCCTACGGTGACCACAACCCGTACGGCAGTAACAAAGACTATTAGAAAAAGAACGCCCGACCAGCGGAGAGTATGCTGATCGGGCGTAGATTTGTCGGACTGACCTATGTGGTCACGCCCAGGTTAACGGTTACCTGTGCGGTGTGTCAAATATGGTTGCCTTCCGCACATCGTACATGGAAATTTTTTCTCGGAGTCCGCCATTATGCCCCTTTATGTATTTGAGTGTAACGCCTGCGGGCGTATTGCAGAGGTTCTGCAGAAATTTGGGGACAAGTGGCCGGATTGCGCCGAGTGCCGTAAGCAGATGAACAAGAAGCCCGCACTGACTAGTTTCAGCCTCAAGGGTGACGGATGGGCTAAAGACAACTATGGACTTAAGCATACGGGTTAATTATGTTAGTCTAGTTAATATTGAAGGAGTTCATTATGATGTTTCCAGGTCTGGCCGGTGCGGCCGCTATGGTCGGCGCTAAAGAGCGTGGAAAGAAGGGCTGGAGGACAATGGGGATGCCCCTTGGGGGTCTTGGGGCCGCGGGCATAGGCGTGGGATTAGCCGGCGCCCTCTCTAAGAGACGTAAATCGAAGCGTAGCGACCCGTTGTCTCCAATGCGCTTTCACACGACTTATAACCCTGATTTAGGGGAATAGTTGTGGCTGACATGGGCGAATACCAGCGATTGATGCAAGAGCAGCGTCGCGGTACGTCGGCTCAGTTTCCTATGTTGCCTCCAGAGCTTCAGCCCAGCGGCGAGGACCCTTTGCAGGGCGCAGGGTTTGGTGAGCTTACTGATGAGCAGAAGGAAGCACTGCTAGAAGAACGTGCGTTAGCGCAGAAGATAGCGGATCGCGATACTCTCGAGGGCGTTTCTGACTATGGTGAGCAGACGCTCTCAGAGGCTCCTGGCCGTATTGCCCGTGGCGCCAAAGGTTTATACCAAGTCACTGACGAAGCTGCGGCTGCCGCGCTTAACTACCCGCGAAAGGTTTTCGCCGACCCTGTTGAGGAGGCGCGTCGAGCCCATGCCGCATCAGTCCGCGCCGAACGGGCCCTGGTCGATCTTGGTAAGGCAGCAGCTTCGGGTGACCCCGAAGCGATTCGCGATGCCGCTGACCTTACAAGCATGACTCCGGGTACGGGGGTTATCCCGGATTTGGTCTCTGCTGGCGCATCTTACGCAAAAGCCTTCGACAGTGAGAACCCTGGGGAGGACGTTCTCTGGGGCACGATGTCTTTGGCTACACTACCGTTTAGGTGGCTTAGCACAGACGCCCTAAAGAAGGCGGCTAAGCGTGGGATAAAGCAAAGTGCGCCCGCGCAAGGCTTGCAGAGCAGCGTGCACAACCTCGATAAGAAGTTGACCGGTCAACTTAAACGGGTCGATGCCGATTTGGCTGCGGGTAAGCTGACACCCGAGAACGCGGATCTTTACCGGACACAGATAGAGACTGAGGGGAGACGTTTAGTTGGTGATGCGGAAAAAACGTATACCGCAACATTGGCGAGGGAACATGAGAGCGCTACGCGTCTTGATATAGAGAAGTTAAAACCACATCGAGGGCCGTCTTTGCTCGAGACGTTGATGCCTCCAGGGGTGATGGCCACTTTCAGGGCGTACCCAGACACGCAGGCGACTAAAAACGCACGCTCTGTCGCGGAGGGGATAAACCGTCGCTTGAATGCGCATGCGTGGACCGGGCGCCACATCTCGCCTGAGCAGGCCAGAGAAGAACTGAAGCAGCTAAGTGCTTACGCGGAACACGCTGAGCGTCAGGCGGGCGATGTCGTGGGTCAGGCTCAGGAAAGGGCCTTACATGCAACGCGCACTAAAAAGAAGCATAAGGTTTCGGACGACCCCCGCGTAGACCCAACGAGAGCGCAGAAGCAGGTGGCTCAGGAGGAGGCGGCCTCGACTTCTGTTTCTCAGCCCATGGAGTGGGAAAAGACTTATCGTTCGGGCACGGGGAAAGCTAGGCGTAATCGGAAGCCGCGACCAGGTGCTCGGCTGGATTTACAAGATAGAAAGAAAGCTTGGCGCGAAGCTGGTAGAAAGGGTCCTGATGGTAAGCCCATACCTGAGCCAAAGCTAACCGATGCCGACTACCATGATGTGGGCACCAAGCCAAAGCCTTATCAAGAGGGGGCGAAAACTGGGCGCATGGCCCCGGAATCTCCAGAGTTTGAGCCTCTCCACGAGAAGCGGATACGGGAGCGTGAGGAATTGCTGGCTGCAAAGAATCAAGCTGAGCAGGAGGCGTATGACCCCCTCTCAACAGCGATTCGCCAGGGCGGTCAGCGGATGGATGATGTCGCAGCTTCGAAAGCTCAGTACCAGGGTGAGCGAAGGGCGATGAGGCGCAACGAGCAATGGAACGACGCTGAGCTTGCGCTCATCGAGGCTAACCCCCGCGGCGATAATCTTGATTTGTTAAAGGAGCGTATATATAAGATACGGCAAGATGGTGGGCGTATTGTTCAGAAAGAGGATGGCTCGTTTGTTATTTCAGGTGAGCGGTCTCTGATCGGCGGCGAGGACATGCCCGAGGTAGACCCAGACTTTCTGAAGGTCGGAAAAGAATCGGACGCTCGGATGGGTCGTCAGCGCGGGTCCGCTGGACCAGCTAGAGACGTTAAACTTAGTCCTGAAGAACTAAGTACTTTGCGTCGTAACCAGATTCGGCAGGCGAAGCCGTTGGTATCAGGCTCTGCGGGCCCGGCGGATAAGTTACGCGATTTAAACACACAAATACGCGATATCGGGGTGAAACTTGATGCTGATAAAATACTCGAGAAGCGATTCCCCGGCAGGTATGGCGGAACCCTTCAGCGTGAGCTTCGAAACGATTTAGCTCAAGCTTTGGACGGGAGAGAACAGTTACTTCGGGGAGGCGATATGCAACCCCCGCGAGGCAGGTTTGCCGCGATAGACGATTTAGAAGCCGAGGCAGATAGACTACTCGCGCCCGATGCGGCGGCGAAGCGGAAAGTCGCAGCGGAGAAGCGGAAAGTCGCAGCGGAGAATCGGCCAGTCAAACCCCCACCGCCGACGGATCCTCGTGCGATAAATCGTACACGGAGAGCGCGGTTGACAGAGGCCTCGGAGGCACGAGCGGGTAAGCCGAAGGCGGCTCAAGCGAGTACTAAATCCAGACCATACTCACCCGAACGACGAGCTGAAACTGAAGCGTCGTTGTCGGACATAGAGAAGGAACTTCTTGACCGTGTGGGCACCGACCCCGAATTTAGGAATCGTCGGTTAGATAATTTCGACTATGCGAGACGCAGAGGGTACGTATGGACGAAAGACTCTAAGGGTTATCACCTACGCGATGCGTCGGGTAACTGGCAGGAAAGTATTATTACTGACCCAGCAGAAAAGGCTCGCCTCGACGCGAAACGCTCCTGGCCAGCTACGGGTGAGAGTTATCAAACCTTGAAAGATGATTGGGACGCGGGCAAACGGGGCTGGGATGAGGGGCCTGGGTTGTTCGGCGGCAACGACTAAAATGAGTAGGTCGAGTTACTGAGAAAGTGATATAGTTTCTCCACGCAATTTTGCGTACTGAAATCCCCCTTGAGGGGACTGAAACCCCCTTGAGGGGCTGGAGAATCGAATGGCTAGTTTTAAGCAAACACAAATCAAACCTGGTGTAACCAAGCACCGATCAAATGCGACTAAGGTATACATGGGAGCAACTTGCGCAGCTAACGATATTCTTGTCGCTACTGGTATGCAGGGCGACTTTATGTCCGTCGTTCTGGCTACACCGGACGACTTGACCAAGTGTCGTGGCCCATTCTTTGTAGCTGACTATGCGGCTGCTTCAGGAAGCTACACCCCGGTAGCTATTCCTTCTAAGGTTGTCACTGGCGTTAATACTTCGGGTGCCCTCGTCGGTGATCCTGTGTGGTTGGATGTTGCGACTGCTGGTGGTGTGGTGACGGGTGCTATTCCCGCGGCTGTTGCTAACGCGGCAGCGTTCAGACTCGCCGTCAAGGTGGGTCGTGTAATGAAGGTAGGTACCGCTGATGGTGCTTATCTGCTGGAGCCGGGTATCGCTGATGGCGCCCCGCTGGTTGGTAGGGTTACCACTCATGCGACAAGCACCACGGTCACTGGGTTTATTGGTGGTGAGTTGGCTGGCGCTCCAGTAGTCGCTATGCACTCTACTGTGGCTGTGACCAGCGCTAACATCGCGACCACTATTCTGACGGTTGTCCACGCCTCTGGTGCGAGCCAGACGGTGTCGTACATCATTCAAGCCTAAACAGCGTAGACAAAGAAAAGCCCCCGATAGCTTAGGCTGTCGGGGGCTTTTTATTTATGCGTTGCGGATAAGATCAGCTTCCCGCTGCGCTTCCTGCTTTCTTGCGAGCATCATTTCTTCGAACGACCGTGGCTCCCCACCTTGCGTAGCTGCGGCGGTATCCGGTTTCATATTCATAAGCTTCATACCTTCTGGTACGGGCTCTGGTTCTGGCTCAGGCTCCGGCTCAGGCGGGACCTCTTGGGGGTAGATCGCACGAACCATCTTGATTGCTTTATCGATGCCGGCCCCAGACTTCCACGCAAGAATGAAGTCATCGAAGGCTTCATCGTTTTCGTAAATATCGGACGCATTCGCGACCATATATTCTTCGACGTTATCGACCTCTTGTTCGGTGATCGCGTTTTCGAATTCTGAGACCTGACCTTGGAGAGCAACGTGTTGTTGGATGGCCTCATCACGTGCTTTGATTGCACCATCAAGCTCTGTTCCAAAGCTTGATTTAATCTTTTCGTGCTCGGTTTCAGCGCGGTCACGCAAGGTCTCGAGAGCAGACTTATGAGCGACTTTAAGGTTGTCGATCTCTTTCTGCTTTTCCACCATGGGGTCCACGTCGCCGTGAAGCCACTTCATGACTTTACGCTCTTGCTCTCTTGCGGCCTCGAGAACCTTATCGGCCTCTCGTCGTTGGCCCGAAAGCTCGTCGAACTTCTTTTGATAGCCGCGTGCCCAGTTTTGGTACTTGGTTTCGAATCCGCGAAGCATGGAGCCTTGCATATTGTCATCGAGACCGTTGAACCATTGCTCTTGTCGCAGGCTCTCAAGCTCACCATTCCAGTCGAATACTTCTGGAGCATCTTCGGAGACCGTGTCTACGCTCTCGGCCGCAGCAGTCTCTACTGGTTCTGGCGCAGCCTCAGCCTCAACGGGTTCTGCTGCCTCGGATGTTTCCGCGACCTCAGCCTGTCCGCCTTCAACAGCTTCGTTATCCTCTTCCCACATAGTCACATACCTTCTGGCGGCATCATTTCATCGGGAGGCATTCCTGCTGGACCCGCTGGTGGCATTTCCCCTGCAGGTGGTCCGCCCATTGCTCCGCCTTCGCCACGGGCTGCGACCATCTCAAGCTGCATAAGGATATCGAAATCATCGGCAATCATGTCAGACAGTTCTTGCGGCGTCTTGCCCTGTGTCTTCTGGATCTGTTGTGCTGCGTCGTAGAGCATCTGAGCGCGTTCCTCAGTGGCCCCGAGGGTCTCCATCAGGGGAGCAAGGTCAATGCCTTCTGTGGCCTCTGCTTCAGCGATTTCGCCTTCTTGCTCTTCTATTGCGCCTTCCTCAGCCATTTCAGCGCCTTCTTCGGCCATTTCGGCGTCTACGGGGGCGCCACTAGCCGCGAGATCTGCGTCGGCTGCGTCAAAGAGCTTCTTAAGCTCGCCCATTTTTGCGGCGTCTTCTTCGGGAGACATTGGTTGTTCTGCAGCCATGATATTATCCTATTGCGTACTGGTAAGATTACCAGTGGGGTTATTAAGTTTGTTGGGTGAAGTCCTGAAAGAGATCAGGATTCACGAGTTCAAAGGCAGATTCAATCCCGAGAGATCGAATAAATTTATTTGGTACCGGGAACTGTTCCCCTGTGGCGCGGTCTTCGATTACTTTTGCGTCTCTGAGTGTATCGTCTTTCACGGTTCGCAGGGATCGATTCTTCTTTCCTGCTTGGAGTTGTGCGTACTCAACAAGTTCGACATCAGAGAGTAAACTTCTTTGGCTTGGGTCTGGCATTAGTCACCGCTCACGAGTTGTGCGGCGCTTTTTGTTACTTTGCGCCCTTCTGCTTTAAGTCGTTTAGTATGAGTTGATACTTCTTTAAGCATCCTGTCGTCGAGGCTTTTGGCCTTCTTTCTTTTGTAGCTATTGTGGCGCACCGTGTCGAGGCGTTCGGATTTCTGCCCAGGCGTCTCTTCCTGGATATTGACTCGCTTACCGGGGAACCGCGCCTCGATTGTTTTGATACAGCGATCGTAGTCTTCTTTGGTTTCGGCTTTGCCGAGCACACCAAAGTCGACTGCGGCGAATGATCCTGGTCCTTGACCATGGATAGCGTAGCGGAGTCCGACGAAGCTCATCTTCCGTTTGCTTCCGCACTCGGGGCAATCGTCTGGCCCATCTGCTCTACGGTAGATCGCCTCTTCTTCAAAGAAGTCGCATCCGGTGCATTCGAGGTTGTTCATTATGAAGCTCATTGATTGAGATCCGATATAATCAACCCGCTAGATGGGTCTAATGTAAATTTCGCGGTGTGTTCCGCTCCAGCCTTGTAGTCCGACTCCGGCGTCACGTTTTCTTGTCTGACCGGGTCACCGTCGGGACTAATGAGCCAGATGGCTCCATCTTCGTACTCTGCCTTTATCCAATCCTCATTACCGTCGACTTCTGTTGAACTTACGTTTACGGGATCTTGATCCGCGTATTCGTTTTGGAACTGTTCCGCAGAAGCGTCCATCCCGAATTCTTCTCGCTCATACTCATCGCCTGTGTCTACGTCTTCGGGGGCATGTGGAGCGAACACATCACCGGCTGTCGCTATTGGATCTTTCTTACCCTTTGGCGGGTCTATGATCTGGCTGATGATATTGCCATCAGGTCCCATCTTCTGAACAACTTTCTGCCCAGGTTTTAGTGGTGGTAGCCCGATATCGGCAACCCAGTCATCGTGTGAGATTTCACCTCGAGCCAGTGCGTCTCCTGTGTCGTAATCGCCGCTCACAGGCTCAGACTCCATTCCGATCTTTTTGAAAAAGGCCGGCAATTTAGGACTATCTTCCTCTTTCTCTTCTTGTGGGAAGTATGTAGGTCGAGA
>TARA_R110002051_G_scaffold8689_7_pt1 | contig 10131 bp, 5 predicted proteins | sample TARA_R110002051 | Tara Oceans TARA_R110002051 (sample SAMEA4397023) | marine metagenome | biome: Polar Biome; feature: [MES] marine water layer (ENVO:01000295) within the mesopelagic zone...; material: water (ENVO:00002006), including particulate matter (ENVO:01000060) such as...... | reverse complement strand
GAGCCCTAAGACCTGCTCCGCAGGAGCGGGAGAGGTTGACGAATCCGTCCCTTTAGCCCTCCACGCTTCTACGCGACCATCTCTTTCTTCTTGCGTATTTGATGGGGGCTCTGCCCCTGCCCCTGCTCCTGCTCCCTCACCCTCCTCACTTGCCTCACTCTGTGAGGCATCCTTCCACATTTGATACCCCTGCCCACCATAATCGCCTATAACTGCCTTTCGGAGCCTCTGCAAAGACCTGTAAATACTTGCAGGGGCCCCATTCCCATCCTTTTCCAACCGATCCAGCTCAGCAAGTAAAGTATCGGCCTCCAAGTCATAGTCTTGCCTATTATCCTTCGCAATTTTATAAAACTCTGACCCTGGGGTTAAATAAAATTCTACTTCCCTCCTGACCTTGGGCCCTTCATCTTCCAAGAACCTGTTTATTTCTCCCTGCGTCTTGAGATTGACCCCGCTCATTCTCATTGATGTTGCACGCTCTGACAGTTTCCTTGCCTTTGCCACCTCCGCTATCATTTCCTGATTTTTTACAGGGTCAATTCCACCCTTGCCATCCCCAATGGAATACCCATTACGCGCAGCCAACTGTATGGCTGCTGTAGTGTCATCCTGTAACTTTTGTTCGCGCTTCCGCTTTTCCTCTTCGGAAACATACCCAGGCTGAAGGCCCCGTGCCGAAGCCGCATTTACATCTGCCTGAGATTTCATCCACTCTTCATAGGTCTGGCCAGCCGCTGCCGCTTGCTCTTCCTGCGCTCGTCTGTTTTGCGCTCCTGGGGCTTGATGGGCTGCTATCTTACCACGAACATCGGAGGACGAAGCGCCAGGAGCAGAAGATCCATCGGAGGCTTCCCATGGTGCGGTGCCTCCCGTCTCTATGCCAAGCCCCGCTGCTTTATTTTGCAATCCAAGAAGTTGAGCCTCCTCACGATCTTCGATCTTCTCTTTACGATCTTCTCGTCGGCGGCGAGCATCAATGAAAGCATCTGCTGCTGGCTCAAGATCTAATGTCTGTGCAAACCCTTGTAAGAATTTTCCGAATGCCATGATATATTATCTCAACCTCTCAAAGTCTACATCCACCTTGTCGTAATTAACCGCATCATATTGACCGAGGATGGCGCGAGGAACCACTGCGCTCTGCGGTATCTCATTCGCCATCACCCCACGATAACGACCTATGGGACCTAAGCCCGATTTATAATCGAACTCATATATGTTTAACCCAGACGGCGAATGGCCTACGTGTGATATGTTTTCTTTCAACCTGGGATCTGATGCTGCTATAGCTGCTGTTGCCGCGGCTTTAGCCCCCGCACTAAGTATTTGCCCACCAATCTGCCCCGCTACCTGCCAACCCGACATAGACTGTGAGATTTCCAATGCGTGCCCATTCATCACATTCGCCAATTCTTTAGCACCGTCATTGTCTTTCCAAGACTGAATCTGAATAGGAGAAGGGTAATAGTCATCTTTATCCCCATCTCTGATGTAGCCTTTAGTTATTATAGCCACATCACTGCGCGAAGGGGGGTAGCCATATGTCTTTTCAAAATGATCCATCACCTTATTCTGGATGTCAAGCCTCACCGCAGCTCGGTCTTCCCCCACCCTTGCATCCGATATCATTTTCCTTAGTTGAGCGGCGTTTCCCATATTTTCGAGTAGATATTCCCCTACTTTAAATGTTTTTCCATGTCCACCAGAGGGAGGGTCTTTTAGCTGTCGTTGTGTTATCGCCTCCCATGAAGCATCGCGCCTTCTATCCACCTTATCCAAAGCATCTTGCGCCTTTTCCCAGGCCCGATAACCCTGGGTCATATCCTTCTCACCGTCCGCCCCTTCCTCATACCCCCTTATCTGTATCCAGTTTTGTCTATTCGACTCTGAAAAGGTAGTTTGGAATTGTTCATTCGCTTCGAGGAACTGGCGCTCATCCAACCCAAACTTCTGCGCTGACTCCCTCGCGGCCTGTGTCCATGCAGCATCCACCTGAATCGGATTATAGCCAGCTAAGAGTTGATATGCCCGCGACAAGCCTCCTGGGAGATCCTCCCCCTGGGTAGTCTTGTAAGTATCCATCAAACTTTGAGCATATTCTTTCTTCTTTGGGTTGGGCACAACCTTAGGTTGGCCGCGAAACATAACAGGATTACCATCCTTGTCTAACTCCGCGATATTATTGGGGAGGTTGCTATATACCTCTGTCGAAAAGCCAATGTCTTGTGCGGTGACCTTTCCACTGTAACCCCACTTACCAGTATGGCTCGCCTCAAGGTCCTGGCGAGCTAAAGAGAACTCCATCCGGTCCAAGGTAAATTGATCCGCCATCTGATCCAAGAGCCGACTATGCTCTTTATCATATTGAGTTGACATCTGATTAAACTCATCTCGCGCCAACCCATTTTGATCTGCGAACTTGGCCATGTCATTAGCCCGCTCCATCGACTGCGAGCTGATGAGCTGAGATAACTGACGCGCCTGAAGGGTGGGCGTTGCCTCAATATGAACCGCGCTACCCATAAACAATCTCTGTATCTCATTCGTAGATGGGTCTCGCCCATAAATAGATTTAAAGGATTGCGTCAATGCTGGGCTATCTCTCTCTACTTGATCGCTAATACCCTGATAAGTCCCATCATTGTCAATCGTTATGCCCAGGTCCTCCGCTGTCATTTGATTGCTTACGCCGAACTGACCCGTGATTGAGGCTATGTCAAGATTAGTTTGCGATACCCATTGCGTGATCTGAGCTTCCAGCTCTTTGTCGGCACGACTCACATCCGCATTGATACGCGCCACATCTGCTGTCGTTAAATTTTTTCGATCTGCAAGGTTCTCATCGAACTGGCGTGCGGCCTCTGTCTTCATACCTCCCAGCTCACCAAATAACTGACCACGCTCCATCTCTTCACGATTAGATTCGCTACGCGCTGCCAATGTCTGGATCCTCATCGGAGAAGATATATTCTTACCTCCGCCTCCCAATAGGGTTATGACATCCATATCGCTCATCTCTTCACCGCTCAACTCACGATACACAGACTTCAAGCGCGAAGCTTCATAAGAGCCTAAAAGATCGCCCATGTCATTCAACTGCTCGGTGTAGGTCGTGTCGATCCCGAGATCACTCGCTGTGAAGCTACCACTCTCACCGATCTCCCAATAGCCTTTCTCGCGGACCATCTCCATATTCTGGGTAAAGGTAGCATTTTGCTCATTAAGCGCTTGCACCCTTTTGGAGATCTCCTCATCTAAGGCTGCGCGGTTCCCTGCGAGCGTGGCCTTTGCATCATCCCCTTCCCCAAAGAAACCTGTGAGCTGCGCTTGTTGTATCATCGCTTCTAACGTCTTTTTATCGTCAGCCCCAACCCCCATGACCTGGGCCTCCGCCAGAGCAACGCGGGTCCCTTCATACTCAACGCGATCTGCCTCAAGCTCGGTGCGCTGCTTCTCAAGCGTTGCCATCGGATGGTTAGTAACAGGATCTATGTAAGTCCCCGACTGCTCAGCGCGAGTAATAGCTTCGTTGAGTTCCTGCTGCCTCGCGGCCAGGGTGGGTTCCAGATCCTTCCCATACTTCCCTGTAAGCTGGGCCATGGTCGCTGCAATATCTGCTTCCTGTTTTTCCCGCTCCAGGGTGCGCGTCTCATCTTCCCCATACTTACCAGTAAAACCAGCCGCTTGAGCCAACTTGGCCAAGGTGTCAATGGGATCACCTAAGGAAAGCGAATCTCCCCGCAATAAGGCATTGACCTCAGTGGGCGTAGCATCACGGCCCAACATCCTCTTAGCATTCGTAGCTATCGTAGCCATAGTATCGCTACGCTTCTTGTAATCAATCGCAGGTTGGCCCTGCGAATTTAAGATTACATTGCCATTTTCATCTCGCTGTGCGAAGTCCAGTGAACCGTCCTCGTCGTAGATTCCATCGGATACTCCCAGCATATCCAACGAGACCTCTCCAGGCTTGTATGTCCCCGTCAACTCGGCAAAACGATCTCGTTGCTTTGCATACTCCGCTTCGCGTGCGAAGTCGAGATTAGCGTCTTGGATCCTAATATTAGCGTCTTGCAATTGCTTCTTAAGTGTCTGAGTAGTTTTTTTAGTTACAGGGTCAGTGAAGCTCCCGCTCTGCTCGGCCCGTGCGATAGCCCCCTCTAATTCATTTCGCTCATCTTCCCATACGAGCTGTTTCTTCTGTGCGGTATAAGCAAGTGAAGAGATGAAATTTCCTTGCGCGTCCTTCCCCGTCGCTTTGCCCGTCAGCTCAAACATCTTCGCTTGCCTGTCGAGGATCAAGCGCTCTGACTGAAGCGTTTCCAGCGACTCTCCTGTGACGGGATCCACATAGGTCCCTGACTGCTCGGCGCGGGTGATAGCTTCATTAAGTTCTTGCTGGTCTTCTTCCAGCCCCATTGCCGCCCTGTCCATCCTGCGAGAGTGAAGGGCTTGCGCTTCATTTTGCGCCATCTTCCTGCCCTCCAACGTGGGCATCCCACTGATCGTAACCGCTTCGCCCCTCAGGATCTTCGCCATCTCACCGGATGTAAGATCTATGCCAGCGGCAGTAGCCACCTCCATAAGATCTTCTTCGGCTATGCCACGCGCTTCATAATCAATTGCAGGTTGGCCTTGTGAATCTAAGATAATCTCGCCGTCCTCATCTCGACGCACGAAACTGTCGGTATCAATCCCCAAGAGGTCCGCCGAGATACTACCCGCCCCATACTTGCCCGTCACATCGGTTGTGTATTCAATCTGCCGACGCATCGTCTCAACATTAAACTGACGAGACTGCTCCAAGCGATCTGCATCACTCAGCTCTAAGTTTTGCGCTAAGTTCGCATCGAACTGCTCACGCTGGTCTGTTAGCCGTTGCGTGTCGAGGGTGGGGGCTCCCGTGACATCAACCTCTTCCCCCTTCAACATACGTTGCATCATGTTATTTGTAAGATAGACGCCCTGGCTCTCTGCATTGCTTGAGATCATTTCACTCGCAAGGAACCACGCATCCATATTGGCAACATTTCCATTTTGGTCGTATATCCCCGACAAAGTTTCGTCATCAACGCCAAAATTTTGCGCTACCATGGGGCCATTTACACGGCCCGTCATCTCTGTCATAAACTGCTGCTGGCTCTGGCGCTGAGCATTATCGAACTGACGCCCCCGCTCGGCCCTCTCCGCCCCCGACTCTACCTCTTGTGCGACAGCAGCCCGATTCTGCTCCTCGAGAGTTTTATCAGTCTGTCCCTCACGGATCAGATTCGCACGCTCCTGCTCCGCTTGGGCGTCAGTAGCGATTGTCTCCCCTGCCTTCGCAGCGCGTTCCTGCTCTGCTTGGGCACGGGCTCCCAGGGTCTGGGTCCCTGCTGTGTTGACTGTCCCACCGCCCATGATCGAATTAAACTCACCCTCGCCTAAGGCACGGCCTGTCTGAGCAATGAACGCATCATTTACTCGCCGTTGCCACGTTTCCTTTTCAGCGGCACTGGCCCTGCCCATCTGGTCTCGGACAATAAAATTATTTACATCATTCGGGTTTAGGCCCAGTGAGCGCATGTCTGCGGCCCCACTGCCATACACACCCGTAATTTGAGACGCCTGAAAGCGCTCCCCCACACGGGCTGCTCGCTCCTGCTCTGTCTGCGAACGGTCCTGTTGGTTCAATTGCTCCGCCTGGAGCCCCATCTGCATCCCCTCGCGTGCCATGGGCATAACGACATTCTCGGCCACCTTGCGGCTATAGTCTTCAAGGTTATTGCCCAGAGCCTTGCCATAATCGCCACTCAAGTAAAGCCCCTTTGCGAGAGCCTCTTTCTTGGTAGCTGCACCCAGTTTCTCAAACTCCTGCGTGTAGGGCTTTGAATACTGATCATACGCCCGTTGGACATATTGCTCGGTATGCTCACCAAGGCCCAATGAACCTATCTGCTCTTTTCTCTTCTTCTTCTTATCACCCAGTGCCATTATCGAATCCTCATGCCCTTAGGCACGTAAAGGAAGTGCAGCGATTCTATGCGTTGCGGCTTCGTTGTGTCATTTTCTTCCAAGCGAAAGCGAAAATACCGACTATTGCCCGTCAACTTAAACGCCGCATTCGCTATGCCTCCACTGGCCAATATTGAAGTGTTAAGAGTAAAGTCATAATCAATCGTTCCCGTGTCAGATCCCAAGTCCAAGACTGCATTAGTTGAAAGCCGACCCTCCGCACCATCCACCTTGACTGAGAATGAGTGCTTCGACTCAACGCTCATATCCAACCAAGCTTCGCGGATAGATTTCACCCCATCATACCCCATATCCACGAACCCTGTCTGAGCCACGGAGGTGATTGCGGTAACATTATCTGTAAAGCTTGTCAGATTCCGATCATGCCCCCACGCTTTTACAACCTTGGAGTTATAATCACCCAGTAGCGTATAATGCACTCCTGCTGGATCTACGTAATTCGTGCCCACATTGAAATTTAAATTATTGCCCGATGCCTCAAACACGGACCATGCGTTTTCAAGCCCTGCGTAATTTGCTATCGCAGTATTGTAAACCAATGCAATATCATTTTGGTTTGACCCCGCCGAGGATAGTAAGAAGACAATCTCATTCCATGGCTCTCCCCTTTCAAAGCCCCACGCATACTTCAAACGCGATTTATTTATCGTAGACCAAAAACCTTCCATTGGCCTACTGATGTAACGAGCGGGGCGCGATGGATCCTCAATTACATACACACCCTGATCGTCAATGAAATAAGTTCGTCCACCCGAGGTGACAATAGATCCTTTCGCCGCACAACCCACGGATCCATCTACCAATTGCGAGGTGAAGAAGGAAGTAAGGGCACCCGCGCCCCCGTAATCGAAATTTATCCGATAAGTAGAGTTTCGGTAGAAAGCCAATAATGTTTCAGTGCCATGGAGGGCAAAGCCCACGCCCACTGAATCGCGTGTGCAATCGAAGATACTGTCAGAGGGCCAAGTGGTAGGGTCCCCCGTATCAGAGTAACGTACAGCCGTGGGTCTATCGGGTGTGTTAATCGCAAAAACATGCGTCTTAAAAGACTGGACATCTTCTGCGCGGGTCAATGCAAGAGCTGAAATATTGCCAGTGCCATTCCATTTCCATGGATTCCCCGTGCCATCAGTTCCTATGATATTACCATTAGTGCCATCGTGAAATGTGCAAAAGCGATGTTGATAATTATCATTATTACTAATCGTCACGCTCCCCGTGATGTCCGACCACGTAGCAGGAGACCCCGCAACTAACTTCTTAACCTTATCACCACTAACCGCTAAGAGATGGGGGGTGCCAAAGTCCATGACCCCCAATCCCTGTATACCATTTGAACCATTGACAGCATTGGAGGTGTAGTCTTCCCACCCCTGGCGTTTTAATAGGGCACCATGGCCATCGATGTGGTAGTTCCTGAGTAAGCTTAATGCCCCAACGCCGAAAGCATCGCCCGTCTCGGCGTCGGCATTATTCTCCCCCAGGAAACCTTTTCCCGTGGGGAAGCGGAATCTATTTCTATTTTTAGCCATAACTTAGTGTAGGTCTACCCATGTGGCATTGGCTCGAATTTGGCCCTTGTGAGTCGTACTATTATAAATCAACATGCCATTACTCGGGGAACTGAGCGCATCCCTCTCTGTCGTGGTGAGGGTGGGTAAGATCCCATCCCAAACCATCTTAGACCATCCCACCTCTGTCCGAAAAACGACCTGTGACTCATCTGTTTTTACTAGTGCTTGCGACTCTTTGTAAGTGCCACCAAACGCAACGCGTTGCGTGTCACTGGACAAATTGTTTGTTATCGCAACGGCCTCAAGCCCAATCTCTTTTGTTGACCCCACTTTTAATACTCCATGTATTGCGAAAATACAGGGAGGAGGACCTCGTCTGTCGAGGCAACACTCACATCGAAAGCTCTAAGCCGTTGTATGTTATTGTCAAACACCTGTTGATACGTCTTCCAGTCTGGGTCATCTTCTTGCTGCAACCCTACGGCCAATGCCGCTTCAACGTATGTATTCACACACCGATCTGGTATAAGTAGCCCTGTAGCGTCAGTCGTAGTTGCACTATTCACCGTAGATAAATCTGACGCAAAGCCATATAAGTACAGCGTGGGATTGGCCGTTACAAAGTCAGCAGAGGGCTTCGGGGCCAACCAAAACTGGCGTGCAAAATCTGAAAAATGGTTAGGTGTTCCAGTAGGCCCTCCACTATCGCGCCAATTAGGGCCGAGATAATTATCTATATTCTCAACGCGCCTTGCATAGCTTAAATAGGACCCCGATCCACCGTATCGAAATGTATTTGCATCAAATTTCTCAAGCCCATCGGGCCAATCGTAAGCATATGTATCAGCAATGAGGGTGATGGCATACTCCTTATAGAGCCATGACCAACTATCCTCCGCTTCGACCAGCTCTATACCCGCCGTCGCATACCTCACGACATCATCGCTTTCATCACTGCGAGTAAGGTCTTTGTGTGAGCGTGCTGCGATTCGGGTCTTATATTCGCCCCATGTAATTGCCATTTTATTTCTTCGCCCGTGTGCTGGTGCCCTTCTTTTTAAGCTCGGCCACCTGTTCTTCGAGTAGCTCAACCCGCTCTGATAAAGAGCTGATCCTGCCGCTTATGAAATTCTCAATATTAGTCAGGTCCTGACCTGCGATAAGATCCGTGGCGATCTGAAAAAGCCCCTGACGCCGAAATTGATTGCAAAGCTCCATCGCCGCATCTTCCGTTGTCAACTCCTCAACGCGCCGATTCCCATGGACTTCTTTAGGGTTGAACTCCAGATAACCATGGCCCTTCACTTTCACATGAAGAGGGCCCTCGCTGTATCCAGCCGTGTCTTTTTCTTGCACATACTCAACAAATATCGAAGCCATCGAACTATTCTCCTGCCGTGTGGTTAGATTAATAAGGAGGAGGGCGAAGAGTTGCCCCTACGCCCTCCCCTTAAGCGCTATGTGTTATGCAACGCTCCAGTTCATCAACTCAGCCGAAGACTGGTTGAGGGTCGTATTGTTGTTAATGTGCTGGAAGTCAGCTCGCGCACATCCGAAGATCTGCTTGATACCAACTCCATAACGATCCTCGTAGGCATCTTCTTTGCGTCGCACGAGGCGAGGCTCAGAAGCATTACCGCAGATGAGCGCATCGGCTCCCAGGACAATATTACGACGGGTGCTGGCTGCGTTAGTACCAGAGCCAGGAACGCGAATACGGTTGTATTCGTGGACTGCAATACCCTCGAAGATGATCTCCGCCCGACTGAATAGCGGATTCTCCGCGCCAGCGCCCGTGCGCGTAAAGGCATTCTGATACGTATTCTTAATGTCGGCATCTGCCATCAAATCGCTGATAGAGTAGACATGGGCCAAGAGGACATACATCTCTTTGCCGTCCACTTTCAACGGGTTGATGTTATTGATACGACACGTTTCGTAGACCTTACGCAGGTCCGCTGCACTCAGGGTGTCATTAGAAGAAATATCACTCTGGGCCGTGGCGTCATTGCCCCAAACCACTCGCGGATGCGCGGTAGCGGAAGCAAAGCCCGATTTGATTACGTGAGCGGCGTTGCCCTCGTAATGAGCATCCAAGATCGACTCTTCATACTGACCGGCGAGCCAATCTTTTAGTGCAGCAGCCGCCTCCTGCTCCATCTTGAGCGGGGTGCGGAGGTCCTGCAACTCAGGAGTTGCGAAACCCACTGCATGTTTCATCAGCTCAACAACAACCTCCATGTCGTAGAGGTTCATGTTCTCTTCTTGGTCAATCATCGAAGAGACGCCGAAGGTATACTGGTTGAGGACAGTACCCCCCGTGCCAGCTCCATCACGATCAGCCAAGCCGACGTTAGTCGTAAGCTGCTTGCGAAGGGCGAGGCGGATACGCTGACCACGTTCCCGACCAAATTCATCTTTTACAACGATGGGGCTATCGCCCTTACGCTCGAAGGTGGACTCGCTACCATCCTCCTTCTTCATCAAACCACGCTGGTTGAACCACAGTTCATCCTGCGTTTCTACATGTAGCTTCTGCGAGAAAAGAATATTGACCAGTGGATCGGCCAAACTGGTCGCAGTACCAGTACCGGTTGTG
>TARA_R110002051_G_scaffold45962_4_pt1 | contig 10131 bp, 12 predicted proteins | sample TARA_R110002051 | Tara Oceans TARA_R110002051 (sample SAMEA4397023) | marine metagenome | biome: Polar Biome; feature: [MES] marine water layer (ENVO:01000295) within the mesopelagic zone...; material: water (ENVO:00002006), including particulate matter (ENVO:01000060) such as...... | reverse complement strand
CGGTCAGTTGCCTGCCGACCCGAGGACATTGCCAACAGCTTTCCGGAGGTCATCCGCTTCACCGAGCGGCCGGTGTTGCGCACGGCGCCGGCACCTCTTTTCCAGCTCTCCGGGCTCGTGCGGCAATCCGGCATGAAGGTGGTGTTGACCGGAGAGGGCGCCGACGAGGTCTTTGCCGGCTACGACATCTTTCGGGAAGCGCGGGTACGGCGCTTCTGCGCTCGCCAGCCCGGCTCGCGCATCCGTCCGCATCTGTTCCGCAAGCTCTATCCCTACCTGCCCGGCCTGAAGCAGCAGTCGACCGACTATCTGGCGGCCTTTTTCAGTGCCAACAAGGATGCGCTGGATGATCCGCTGTTCTCGCATCGGCCGCGCTTCCGCAGCACCGCGGCAGCCAAGATCTTTTACTCCGACGATCTGCGGTCGACGCTCCAGGGATACGATGCCGCAGAGGACCTCGCGTCCCGCCTGCCTTCCGAATTTGCGCGCTGGCATCCGCTCCACCAGGCACAGTACCTGGAGGCCCGCTTCCTCCTGCCGGGCTACATCCTGTCCAGCCAGGGGGATCGCATGGCCATGGCGCATGGGGTCGAAGGCCGCTTCCCCTTCCTCGACCACCGGCTGGTGGAATTTGCCAACCGGCTTCATCCGGATGCGAAGCTGAAGGGGTTGAGCGAGAAGGATATCCTGCGGCGGGTTGCCAAAAATTTCCTGCCGGAGACCGTCGTGCGGCGGCCGAAGCAGCCCTACCGGGCACCGGACAGCGGCTCGTTCTTTTCACCCGAGCCGGACTACGTCGCCAATCTTCTCAGTCCGCAGGCGATCGCAGCCGACGGGGTTTTCGCCCCCGGGGCAGTCGCCAAGCTGCATCAGAAGTGCCGGACCACAACCGTCAGCGGCTTCAGGGACAACGCCGCCTTCGTCGGCATATTGTCGACGCAGCTCTGGCTGCAGTCCTTCGCGAGCCCCCAGGCAATCGAGCCTGCGAGGCCTGACCATTTGCATCAGCCGTTGACGATTATGTGAGTTGGACGCATCTGCAGACGGAGAAGTAACGTCTCCGTGAGACTCGTGCCGAACATCCTGTCCCCTTCTTCGGCACGCTTGCACCCAGTGGCATTCGGCGTAGGGTGAACCCATCCTTTGGGATGAGCGTCGGGTTCTGCATGATGCAGAACACCCCGGTTCCGGATTTACGGAGGCATGACATGACGCAGACCTCGCATTCCACTTTCGAGCCACAGGAACTCGCTCTCCTTCAGCGATGCTACGCGGGAGTGTCTATCCAGCGTCGGGTCCTCGGAGACGCCGACGAAGCGAACCGGCTGGCGGCGCAGATCTTTGAGCTCTACCGTGACGGCGTTCGCGACGAGGCCGAGCTTCGGTCCCGTCTGTCGGCGCGGATGCCTCAGGCGCACTGAGCGTCGTCCTGCCCAATATCGCTCAGCGCTTGGCCTGGAGCTCGCGTTCGTCACGCATGAGAAAGAGCCTCGTCGTATCGTCGAGGTTCTCTTCCAGCCATGAGGCCATGGCCACTTCGTCGGCCAGTATGTCTTCGAAGACCGACTTCGCGTCCACCTCGCCCAGTTCGTCGGCAGCTGCGATGAGCACGCGGTAGGTGGCAATCTCCACGTGTTCGAAGGCGTAGGCGGCCATGGCCCCCTTCACGACCTCGTCGTGCGTCAGTGCACCGCCCAGCCCTTGCAAGGTCGCGCTCAACCGGCCCGTGACATCCTTCAAGATCGACGTGCGCCCGTTCGGCAGCTTGTCCAGCAGGGACTGGAGTGCCTGGACATGTCCCTTCGTTTCCGCAAGGTGCTCCTCTATCCGCGCCTTGAGCAGGGGATAGTTCTCGATGCGCCTGGCTTGCGCCGCCAGCATCGTCACCGCCTGCTCCTCGAGCCCATGAGCATCCCGGAGCCAGTTTGCAAAGTGGTCCTGCGTGTGTGCCACCATATCCTCCTTTGACATCCCGATTCTGCGTCCCATGAGGCCGAACGGCCGGGGTTACCAGACGGTTCCCCTCCCCTAGCATGACAGAACAGCCGTCCGGCGGCCAATAAAGCCGGAACAATCAGCAGCACTCCGGGTTTGCCCTACTATCGCACTAGGAGACAACAATGGCTGATCCTCGCGAACCATATGAGACGCCGCCGGTCCCAACGCCGGATGGGAGACCCGAGCCACCGATCGAAGAGCCGGATCCCGATCGGCTACCGGACGAGACGCCGAATCCGAACCCGGACGAGAACAATCCGCCGGCCTATGCCTGACGGCAGCTACCGTTGCTGAAGACACTGAGGTTTTCCGGTGACGGCCCTGCGCGGCCGTCACGATGGAACAAGCTGGAACAAAATACGTTTCCGTAAAATCTTTGCATACGGGGGCGTATAGGTGGACGTGACGGCAACAGCATTTTCCCAGAGACAGGCTCCGCAATCCGGCCCGATCATCAAGCTTGGCCGGACGGCCTGGCGAAGTGCGCGGGCGGACAAGGTTTCGATCCTCGTTGATGGCGCCGATTACTTCCGCCGGCTGGATCAGGTTTTGCGCCAGGCCCAGAAGTCGGTGTTCATCGTCGGGTGGGACTTCAATCCCGACATCAAGCTCCGCCCGGACGATCCCCATTGCGCGACGCTGGGCGAGCTGCTGCGCCATCTCGTTGAGACAAATCCCGAGCTTGAGGTCCGTCTGCTCGTCTGGGGCATGGGGCCGGTCTATTCCGGCAAGAGCTTGAAGATGTTCGGCAAGATGGAATGGAGCGATCATCCGCGGATCTCGCTCAAGTTCGATTTCGATCACCCGCTTCGCGCCAGCCATCACCAGAAGATCGTCGTCATAGATGACAGGACCGCCTTTGTCGGAGGCATGGATCTGACCGCCCGGCGATGGGACGACCGCCGGCATCTTGCCGACAATCCGCTTCGTGTCTCGCCCGACGGCACCGCCTATGGGGCGGTGCACGATGTCCAGGCCGTTGTGGCGGGCCCGCCGGCGCGCCTTGCCGGCGATATCGCCCGCGGTCGCTGGAAGCGGCTGACGAAAGAGGACCTGCAGCCGGTTGAAGCCACCTCCGGCGACACCCCCTGGCCAGAGGACCTGCAGCCGGCCCTGACCGATTGCAACACCGCTCTGGCGCTCACGGAAGCGTGGAGGTGGAAGGGTCGTCGGGGCCACCGGGAGGCCATTCGCCTGACCCATGCGGCCCTGCGCGCAGCAGAGCATCACCTCTATATCGAGTCACAATATCTCGCCTCCTTTGGGGTCGCCCGTACTCTGGCAAGACGCCTGAAGGCGCGCCGCGGGCCGGAGATCATCGTCATCGTCACCAGGGAATCTCATGGCTTCCTGGAGCAGGCGATGATGGGCCAGAACCGAAACCGCCTGATCCGTCGCCTGAAGCGGGTGGATCGCCATGGCCGCCTGAGGGTCTGCTATGCCGTCACGCCGGACGGCAAGGGCGGCGAGAAGGAGGTCATCGTGCATTCCAAGGTGATCGTCGTCGACGATCGCTTCATCCGCGTCGGCTCGTCCAACCTCAACAATCGTTCCGAAGGCCTCGACACCGAATGCGATCTCGCGGTCGAAACCGCCACGTCGGAAGGTCGAGGTGCCATCGAGACGATCCGCAACGATCTGCTGGCGGAACACCTCGGCGCCGCACCGTCTGACGTGGCACAGGTCTTTGCCGAGACCGGCTCCCTGATTGCGGTCATCGATCGCCTGAACGTCAATCCGCGTGGACTCAGATCCTTTGACGTGGACGCAGAGGAGGGAGATACGGATTCGCTGGTCGGGACGGGCATCTTCGACCCGAAGCAGCCGTTCTGGCCGATCCGGCCGATGGCAACCCTCATCCGCCGCTCCTTTGGCCGCCTAAGCCGCCGTCTGTTCGGTTAGCGGCGTCTGCCGGCGGCGAAAATAGGCCTCGCTGACAATCAGTGTCGGCACACCGATCAATAGCGGCACGAAGAAGTAGAGGACGCGGAACGCCACGAGCGCTCCGATCGTGCCGCTGGCGGGCAGGAGGCCGAGCATGGTCGCTTCGAGTACACCAAGCCCGCCGGGCACATGGCTGATCAGCGCGGCAATGTTCGAGGTGACATAGGCGGTCGCGACCTCGAGAAAACGTACCTCGGAGACAGCCAGCAGCAGTTGGTGGATCGCGCCGGCGACACAGGCGAAATTGAGCGTTCCGACGACGACCTGCCCCAGGGCAAGCCGCAGCGGCGGCGGGTCGAAGCTCCAGCGGCCGATAACCAGCGAGCGCCGCACGCGCCAGCAGATGATCAGATAGGAGCCCGGCAGCGACAGGATCACGAGCGCCAGAACGACGGATGCCGTCCCTGATAGGCCGAGCATGTCGCCGCGCCCATTCGGTGAGGACAGAAGCGCGATCCCGGCCAGCATCTCGAGGCCGATCGCAACGGTGAACCCGCAAAAGACGATGACCTTGGCCACCTGCTCCGGCGACAATCCCCAGCGAGAGTAGAAGCGATAACGCACGGCGCCGCTGCTCAGCGCCGCCATTCCGACGTTATGGCCGATGGACAGGGCGGTAAACGATGCCAGCAGCGTCCGGGGGAAGGATAGTGGCTTGCCGGCATAGCGGACGGCAAGCCAGTCGAAGCCGCTCAGGCAGACATAGGAAGCGATGACAAAGCCGAATGCGGAGAGCAGGTTACTGAGCGGGATCGCCGCGACGGAGATCCGGACTTCTTCCCAGGTGTAGCGCCCGAGGCTCCGGTAGACGATGACCGCAGCGACGACGACGGCAACGACGACCAGCAACTTGAAAAGATGCCGTCTTGTGATCATGTCCTGCCCTCTCCCTGTCCGCTATCAGGGAACGAAAGCACGGCAAACGGGTTCCCAACCGCATGGCATCCACGCAGCAGCAGATCGACCCCTCCCGGCGCGTCCTCAAGATCCTCAGTTACAACGTCCACAGTTGCATCGGAACGGACCGGCGGCTTGATCCCGCTCGCATCGCGGACGTGATCGCAGCGCTTTCTCCCGACATCATCGGACTGCAGGAACTGGACGTCGGTCGCCGGCGCACTGGGGGAGCCGATCAGGCGGAGATCATAGCCTCGCTCCTGGAGATGAAGTTCCATTTTCACGCTGCCCTCCATGTCGCCGAGGAGCGCTATGGCGACGCCATCCTGACGACGCTGCCGATGCAATTCGTGAAAGGCGGCATGTTGCCGTCCCGCAGCGAGCAAAGAGGTGCGCTTTGGGTTGAAGTCACCGTTGGCGACAAACAGGTTCAGGTGTTCAATACGCACCTTGGGCTCCCCAGGCGGGATCGGGTTCAACAGATGACTACGCTGCTGGGACCCTCATGGATTGGCAACCCCGAAAGCGAGGGAAAGTCGCAGATCCTGATCGGTGACTTGAATTCGATCGGCCAGTCGGCTGCATACAGGCAGGTCGCGCGACGCATGAAGGACGTTCAGCTGCAAACCGGCGCCAAAGCCCGCGCGACATTTCCGTCGCGCTTCCCCCTCATGCGTCTCGACCACATCCTGGTGTCGGATGACATAGAGGTTCTCGATGCGCAGGTGATCGCGGATCCACATGCCCGCATCGCGTCCGACCATCTCCCGCTGATGGCGACAGTGCGTCTCTGACAAAGGAGCAGAAGGTAGGCTCGTGCCGCACCCTCTGCTCCTTTGTCGCTTTCGCTATTTGTTGTTGCGGCCGCGCTGGTCCGGGTCGACGCCACCGGAGGGCAGCGTGTCGTTCATCACATCGCCCTCCTCCGTATTCTCGCCTTGGATGACGCCTTCGACGATATGGCCATGCCGCCCCCTGGAGGTCCCGATTCCGGGATTGCCCTTGAGATCCGCATCACTCGGCCGATCTGTCTTGAGGTGCTTGGAGCTTGCCATCACGATCTCCGTCCTGTTGCGCAAATCTCAGTCGTTGGTGCGGGAGACGAACTTGTTGAACCGGCTGGTCCCGCCGCTCGAGGTCTCTTCCTGATAGAGAAAGCAGAGCTCGTTCTCGTCAAAGATGGAAAAGAAGTCGTCCCAGCCGATCTGCTCGAGCGACTCTTCCGGCTCGCCGAAATCGACCCGCAGGATGCCGCCCTCCCCGGAGGCCTTCACCCGCGCAGGATGGCCTCCGCGCTCTTCGATCCAGCTTTGGATTTCCTTGTGATCTGTCGTCTGAACGGATTTGCTCATGTCTGCCTCCTTCGCGTGGTTCAATGGTCAAACCGGGCCGCGGACATGATTGTTCCCCGGGAAAAGTTGGACTCGGCGAGAAGGAACATCTCCCAGAATGGCGTGTTAACAGGCGGTCGGAGACACAATGGGCTCCCGACAGTGTCTAAGTACCCTCCCCATCTGGCGCTTCCTCCGGAAGCGCCATTTTTCTTGCTCTGTGGCAAAGCGCCTCGCTGCGGCGATCCGCCCGTATTGACCTTTGGCCCTGTGGCCGCATCTTAGGGGAACGGAAGCCCACGTTGTGGTCCGGTTAGAAAAGGTCTGAGGCTCATGTTCGAGAACTTCGACGCCATAGTGCTGGCTCGATTCCAATTCGCCTTCACAGTCTCCTTTCACATCATATTCCCGGCCTTCTCGATCGGGTTGGCCAGCTATCTCGCCGTGCTGCAGGGGCTCTGGCTGTGGACGAAGCAGGAGGTCTATCTCGAGCTCTTCGACTTCTGGAAGACCATATTCGCCCTCGCCTTCGGCATGGGTGTCGTTTCTGGCATCGTCATGTCCTACCAGTTCGGCACCAACTGGAGCGTCTTCTCGGACAAGGCCGGCCCCGTCATCGGCCCCCTGATGGGCTATGAGGTGCTTTCCGCCTTCTTCCTGGAAGCGGGCTTCTTGGGCGTCATGCTGTTTGGACGCAACAGGGTCGGACCAGGGCTGCATTTCTTTGCCACGCTGATGGTCGCTTTCGGCACCTTGATGTCGGCCACCTGGATCCTGGCCGTGAACTCCTGGATGCAGACACCCCAGGGCTTCGGCATGAATGACGTCGGCCAGTTCATCCCGCTCGACTGGTGGGCGATCATCTTCAACCCGTCCTTCCCCTACCGGCTGGTCCACATGGTTCTCGCCGCCTACCTGACGACCGCTCTCGTGGTGGGAGCGGTTGGCGCCTTGCACCTGATCCGGCGCACCTCGCCGCTTCGTGCCGGCAAGATGTTCTCGATGGCCATGTGGATGTTGATGATCGTCGCGCCGCTGCAGATCTTCGTGGGCGACATGCATGGCCTCAATACGCTGGAGCATCAGCCGACCAAGGTCATGGCCATGGAAGGTCATTACGAAAGCCATCCGGATGGTGCGCCGCTGATCCTCTTCGGCATACCCAATCCCGACGAAAAGCGGATCGACTACGCCGTCGAGATCCCGAAACTGTCGAGCCTGATCCTGAAGCATAGCCTGAATGCGCCCCTGGCGGGCCTGGACACGGTGCCCGAGGAGCTGCATCCGCCGGTGGCGATCGTCTTCTGGTCGTTCCGCGTGATGATCATGCTCGGCTTCGCCATGCTCGGGCTTGGCGCCTGGAGCCTCTACTGTCGCTGGCGGGGTACCCTCTACCAGAACGACTGGCTCCACCGTCTGGCGCTGGTGATGGGTCCGGCAGGCTTCGTCGCCGTGCTGGCCGGCTGGATCACGACGGAGGTCGGCCGGCAGCCCTACACGGTCTACGGCCACCTGCTGACGGCAGATTCGATCTCGCCGATCTCGGCACCGGCCGTCGCCAGTTCGCTGATTGCCTTCATCATCGTCTACTTCCTCGTCTTCGGCGCCGGTACCTTCTACATCCTGAGGCTGATGTCGCGCCTGCCGAAGGATCCAATGGACGATCTCGACGAAGGCCCGATCCGCACCGCCGGCATTACGCCGGCGCCACACCTTGCCCGGAAGCAGGAGTTCGATCACCATGGACATTGATCTTGCGTTCATCTGGGCGGCCATCATCGCCTTTGCCGTTCTGGCCTATGTGATCCTCGACGGGTTCGATCTGGGCGTCGGGATCCTCTTCCCCTTCTTTCAGAAAAAGCACGACAAGGACGTGATGATGAACAGCGTTGCCCCCGTCTGGGATGGCAACGAGACCTGGCTCGTGCTCGGCGGCGGCGGGCTTCTGGCAGTCTTCCCTCTCGCCTATGCCACCATCCTCCCTGCCCTCTATGCGCCGATCATCGCCATGCTGCTGGGTCTGATCTTCCGCGGCGTCGCCTTTGAATACCGCTGGCGGACCGGACGGGCCGAGCACCTGTGGAACTGGGCCTTCACCGGCGGATCGGTGGTTGCAGCCTTTTCACAGGGGATTGCACTTGGCGCTCTCGTTCAAGGCATACCGGTGGTCGACCGGGCCTATGCCGGCGGCTGGTGGGATTGGCTGACGCCCTTCTCGATCGCCACCGGCCTGGCCGTCCTGATCGGCTACACCCTGCTGGGCGCCACCTGGCTGGTAATGAAGACCACGGGTGAACTGGCCGAACAGGCGCGCCGCTATGCCTATCTGGCCGCGGTCGGGACGCTCGTGTCGATGGGCATCGTCAGCCTGTGGACGCCGTTCCTCGAGCCGCTTTACCTCGAGCGCTGGTTCAGCTGGCCGACCGCCGCCTTCAGCTTCATCGTGCCACTGCTGGTCGGTGGCTGTTTCCTGATGATGCTCCACGGGCTGCGAACCCACCACGACACCCGACCCTTCGTCGCGGCGCTCGGCCTGTTCGTCCTCGGCTTCGCGGGCATCGGCATCAGCTTCTATCCCTATATCGTTCCCACCTCGGTGACGATCTGGGAAGCGGCCGCGCCGGATTCGAGCCTTGCCTTCCTGCTGGTGGGCGCCGTCGTCCTTGTGCCGATGATCCTCGGCTACACCGCTTACGCCTACTGGGTCTTCCGCGGCAAGGTGGATCCGGAAGAGGGCTACCACTGATGACCGAGCCGGGCACCGGCAAGCGCCTGCTCTGGTTCATCGGCCTTTGGCTGGCGGGTGTGGTCACCATCACCATCGTCGGCCTCGCGATCAAGTTCTGGCTCGGCGTCTGATCACGCCTCGCCGGGATATTGGTTGGCCTTCAGCAGCGTGGCGAGGTGGACTGTGTTGCGCGCCAGCATCGCCACCGTGCTCGTCACCTTCTCGGGGATCTGTTCCAGATCCGCGAAATTGGTGCTCTGCATCGCTGCGCCGACCCAATAGGCCACCGCATTGGCGGGAATGGTGAAGCCGACGTCGCTCAAGGCCTGGTAGAATTCTGCCGAGACGTGGTGCGCCCCGTCCTCATTACCGACGACGGCGACGGCGGCGACGCGCCCGTAGGAGACCATCCGCCCCTCGTCATCCGTCTCGCTGAGAAAGGCATCCATCCGTTCCAGCGCTCGCTTGGAGACGCTGGACGGCTGCCCCATCCAGATCGGCGTGCCCATGATCAGGATATCGGCGTCGAGGATCATCTGGCGGATCTTCGGCCAGTCATCGCCCTCGCCTTCATCGGAACTGACGCCCGGCTTGATGTTGTAGTCGGCGAGCCTGAGAATGGTCGTCGTCACACCCATCGGCTTCATGGCGGCGTCGATCAGCCCAAGCATGCGGTCGGTCGACGAGGGTTCGCCGCCGCTCGATTTCAGCGTGGCATTGAGGGCAAGGGCAGTCAGGGCCATGGTCTTCTCCTGGAACCGGAAATTCTGGTGGTGGCGCTCCAACGGTCCGTCCGGCGGCTTGTTCCAGGATTTCAGGACTGCTACCGGCGGACGAGCGCGATGGCGTAGCGTGCAGGACCTATTCCAGGATTGTAGAAGATGCAGTCCGATGGCGGCCCCAGAAGCAGGCAATCTCCCTGCGGCAACTGATGGACGACATCGCCCTCCCGAAACTCCAACTCGCCTTCGAGCACCCAGATCTGCTGCTGCTGGAAGGCGAAGGCAGACGCGGGATAAGGAACCCGCACGCCCGCCGGAAGCACGACTTCGATCAGTTCCACCATGCTGTTGGCGGGCGAGATCGCGCGCCGGGTATAGCCCGTTTCAGGATCGCGCCACACTGGCTGCCGGTCGTGCGCGCTCAGCCGCTCAGGCTTTTGCTCGGCCAGTGCCAGCAGGACCGAGAGAGGAAGCCCGAAGGCGCCCGACAATCGTCCCAGCACCGTCGCCG
>TARA_R110002051_G_scaffold61177_2_pt1 | contig 10133 bp, 15 predicted proteins | sample TARA_R110002051 | Tara Oceans TARA_R110002051 (sample SAMEA4397023) | marine metagenome | biome: Polar Biome; feature: [MES] marine water layer (ENVO:01000295) within the mesopelagic zone...; material: water (ENVO:00002006), including particulate matter (ENVO:01000060) such as...... | reverse complement strand
GCCCAGCTTTTTACACGTGAGCTCACCGTCAACGCTCATGATCACGATATGCCCGGATTTCGGCTCAAGTGAGCGATCGACAATCAGTAGGTCACCATCGTAGATGCCCACGCCAGTCATTGATGAGCCTTTTGATCGCAGGTAATACGTCGCGCTGGGGTGCTGAATGAGGTGAGCCACCAGGTCGAGCTCAGCTTCAAGGTAGTCATCCGCTGGCGATGGAAAGCCTGTGCGCACTTCACCGGCGGCAAGGGGCAGCTTAAGCGGAGGAGCGGTAGTATCGACGCGCCCGAGGATCGATAGGTGCATGCTCATGCCATCGACTCCTCTGGGTTCCAGCGTAGGCGGATGTGCTCTGCCGCGTCATCCAGCGGGATCATAGTTACGTTCTCGACAGTGCCCAGGTCAGAGAGCATGCGCGCCCAGTCATCAGCGCTATCATCCTCTCGGCGGCGGATTTCGACACAGTGTTTGGATTGCGCACCAGGGCTGCCGATCTCTTTCTGCACACGTTTGACTAACTGCTCGTAGGATTTAGACATAAGCGCCTCCTAAAATGCTGGTGATATATACAGTATTTAGGGCAGACGATAAGCGAAGAGTAACGTTGACTGCAAGAGCGAAATGAAAGGGCGGCTGCGAAGCGCGTTATATGGGCTATGCTTCGCTCATGTGTGGACGATTCGCGTTATTCACCCCGTTAGATCGGCTGGTCAAAGCGGTCGGTGCAAGTGTGGCTGATAGCAATCTGCGGCCGCGGTACAACGTGGCACCAGGTACCTGGATCGCAGCAGTGCACCAGGCTTCAGAAAACGAGCAGCCGATTATTGATGAGATGTGGTGGGGGTACAGGCCGCGCTGGGCCAAAAGCACGGGCAACCAGCCGATCAATGCACGAGTTGAGACCGTGGCCACAAACGCTTATTTCAAATCGGCGTTTGCGCGACACCGGTGTTTGATTCCTGCAGATGGTTGGTATGAGTGGATTAAAGACTCGAAGCCCAAGCAGCCGCATTACCTATGCCGTAAAGATCGCGAGCCGCTGTTCTTCGCTGGAATATTCGCCGAGCGTGACGATGGTAGCCTGGGTTGTGCGATTGTCACCGAACCCGGGCGTGGTAGTGCTGCAGAGGTGCATGATCGAATGCCGCTGATACTTGATGACGACAGCCTCAAACATTGGCTGGCACCTGACGTGACGGATCGGGAGACTATTCGTAGCTTGGTGAAGCATATTGATGCCGGCCTGATTGAGCATTGGGCTGTGAGTACTGCAGTCAACAAGCCGGCGGAAGGGCAGGGTGATGAGTTGATTAATCCCGCCTAACGTTCTACTGGTTAAGTAAGGCCCTATTCGTCATCTAGTTTTGCTCGCTGATAGGCATATTCGGCTTCCTCAGTATCACAATCTCCACAAACTAATGATTCAGGGCCATCACCTCGGGCATATGCGTCTAAAAGCTCTTGGCCTTCTAATTCAGTAGAACACCCGTTGTGGTAGCCACCGGGATCAATAACGCCTGAACATGTTGATTTAAGGTAAGGATCCAAGACCGCTTTTTGTTTCGGCGACAGCATATCAAGGCCCTTAGACACAGCGAGTTTGGCTATGCCTTCAGTCCCTGAAAAGTTGGCATCGTCAAAAACTCCTTGATCCAGTTGATATTGCAAGATTTGCTCATCAGTTCCCATGACTGTTCTCCAAAAAAACACCGGCTCATCAATTATTGGCTTGTGGCGTGGTTGCTGATTGGTTGCTGACTGTCTGCAACCAATATAGATAATGTAAGCATAATAAGGTAGAAAATTTGCGGCCTATGCGGGAGGTCGCATGGCAGGCGCGACCGTGGTTGATTCAGCTATGCACTCATAATCCCTTGCGCTGTGTCCAGATTGTGCCAGAGGCCTGCGCTGGAATGTGTCTAGCTGCCTAAAATTGAGAATTTCTGTGGTTTGGTGCACACTACGCCCAGCGTGATTATTTTTTAAATTCAATTGGTTATGGTTTCGACTAGCTTAAAGTATAGGTCTTGAAAACCGGCATAGGTTAATAGCCTATCCAGGGTTCGAATCCCTGTCCCTCCGCCACTATTTGAAGGGAATCAGCTACTTAGCTGGTTCCCTTTTCTCGTTTCTAGGCACGAAAAAAGGTGAAAGTATAACGAGGGGAACACCTACCGTTATACTGCTTCAGCCAGACCAGTGCATAATAGACTAATGTCTAATCTTCTAAGAACTCTCCGGCTCCCAGCGTGCTTACCGTCAACACTCGCTTAGCACGTAGATAGACCTCAGTCGTTCGCCGGTCGCTGTGCTGCAAATTGGTCATGGCGTCATAGCCTTGATCATCTGCATCTGTTGCGTGCTTGGCGCGGATATCATGCTCAGTGAACCGTTCAACGTGGCCTTCATGCATCGCCTTCCGCATACCGTATTGCCAGCGGCTATGAAACTTATCTTTGTTGTAGGGCATACCGTCCCGCTTGCAGAACAGCGTGGGGCCTTGCTTGCCACGGCCTAGATTGTCGGCCTTTATCTCCTGCACTAAACGCCTCAGCTCATCATCCCAGGGAATGACGGCCTGCTTACCTGCCTTACTGCTGCGTAGCACGATACCGTCCGGAGTGAGCTGATCCAGTCTTAGCGTGAGCAGGTCGCGTTGGCGTAGTCCGGTTTTGTATTTCAGTAGGGCGTAGCGGCGTACCCATGGGGAAGTGAATTTCAGAAAGCGGCTAAACTCGGCGTGCGTGATATAGCGGTCACGCGGCTTGAGCTTGAACTTGGTCACTGGATCGGCGGGGTTGTGTTCGACAATTCCCCAGCGTTGGGCGTACCTAAATATGTGCTTGAGCAATGCCAACTCGTGGTTGGCCTGCGTTTTCGACTGGACGCCGCGGGCGTCCATATAACGATAAATGTCGTGAACCGTTATATCGCCTGGCTCACAGTCGGCAAACACAGCGCGCAACTTTTTAAGTTCCTGCAGGTTGGAGCGCCGTGTCGCTTCAGCAGGCTTGGCGGGGATGATTTCAGCTTCATAGCGGTCGAATATGCGGCCCATGCCCGCTTTGGGGAATAGACGCTCCAGCCACTGTTCATAGGCGGCTTGGGCCACCTTGGCGGTTTCTCCCAAGCGTATCCAGCTTTTACCCACCAGCGCTTTCTGGCGGGCGTTGCATTTATAGCGCCATGCGCCACTTTTCCAATACACCCGGGGGATGCCTGGGTTTTCCTGCGTCATGCGTGTAAGGCCTCAAAATTAGGTCGCTTAGTTTCTGGTGTTTGGCTGATGTTCTCGCCGCACAGCACTTGCTCAACGTGACGTCGACCAACGATGAGTGCGCCACTGGCGTTGATCTTCCAGCGTACCCCCATGGCATCAAGCGAGGCGCATTGCTCTTTGGTTCGCTTGCGGCCTGTTAGGGTTTCTATCTCACCTGGCGTTAATAATAGGTTCATGATGGCGTCTCCCATAGTGAACAGCGAGGCCCAAGCAGGGCCTGCGGGTACAAAAAAAACCGCTCATTGGCGGCGGTAGTCTTTAAACGGAAGGGTCTTTAGTCGCCAGCACGGCGCATCAAGTATTAGGCGACATCGCCTCAATAACGCAGCGATTCGTTTGGCGTTGGGTAGGTCGGTTAGCATGCTCAAACTTCGTGCAGCGCACGATTACCTTATACTCGGTGGATGAGTTGAGTAACGCCAGCGCGGCGGCAAAGGTATGAAATGTCGGCGCCGGTGCCTAAATGGGTGGCGATCATAGCGTGTATCTCCGTCAATTATTGCTTAATGAATACGAGCCAGTGGGTTAGTCCTTTGCGGCCTGACAAGTGGCCAAAGAGCGGTGGCTGAGGTGCCAGCTTAATAACCTCGCTTATTTTGACCTGTGTTTCATTCCACTTGAAAACTAGCGTTCCTCCTGGCTCCAATACTCGTAAACACTCCTCGAAGCCCTTGCGAATGTCATCACGCCAGTTGTCGCCCAGCTTGCCGTACTTGGCGGCGAGCCAGCTCTTAGAACCAGCTCGGCAAAGGTGCGGAGGATCAAACGCCACCAGCTTGAAGCTGGCATCTGAGATAAGGAAGATTGCGAAAGTCGAGCAGCACATCTGGCTCAATCACCAGCGTTCGGGTGCCATTGACTTTACCATGACTGCGGTCAGTAACGGTGATTGTCTCTGATCGGCAATCGCCAAACACTACAGCGGGATTTGTGCGGTCATGCCACATCATTCGGGCACTGCAGCAGGGGTCGAGAATAGTCTTGTCGATTGTTTCCATGCGTGCTCCATAAATAAAGTCGCTTTTCAGCGGCTTAATGTAGAGGGTGGGAAGGCTTTTGAAGCGATAGCTCGGCGATGAGTTTTTTCAACTACAAGTGATGGTACCTAGCGGTAAGCTAGGTTACTTTCAGCGGACTGAACTTGAATTGGAGAGCAGGTATGAGCTATCACCAAAATACGAAAGAAACTGCACCGTCCTTCGCAAACCTAACGAGCTCTGACGTTTGCTTTGAGTGTGGCAAGGTAATACCTAGCGCATTCGTACAATATGACGGCCACTCAGATGCAAAGACCTTTAAATCGATACACTTGCATCCTGCATGTGCAGCCATAATGGGGCAGCGACTAATAGCGGATGGATATCCTAACCGTCGACGTGGCCTTCCAGAATCATAATCCGAGAATGCAAGAGTTCGGTTGATGAAGAGATAGAACCGCGGCTACGTTACGCACCCAGATGGGCGTACTCTCTAGGGCGAAGGTTTCACCAGACCATGCCAGCAGAAGGGGGGTACCCATCACGCTGGCAATGGCTTCCGCCGCAGGCGCGGGCACTGCGTTGCCGATACGCTCACGCTAAGCGCCATCGTTAATAGAGTGTCGGTTATAAATAATAAATATTTTAAATGTCTTCTCCTTGCATTATTCTTATTATGCGATCTAGTTGGTCAACGCTTTGTCTCCGTTGGTCGAGTAAGTCTTTTGGAAAAAGCCTAGTGTGAGCTTTGTTAAAAGTCCTGTTTCTTTCGCCAATAATTTCATTAAAGTTTTTTTTGCATAAATTGGAATCGTTGTTGTATTCTATTTCTAGGATATTAAGTAATGTACCCTCTATGCATGGCGAGTTTTGGATAATTTTTACGTTGCACCGTGTTGCTCGATCATAAGCTTCTTGTGAAACTGGTTTGTCGTCATCAATAAATACTGCAGTCCGAAATGTATCATTACACTCATTGCAAGCATGATTAATAATTATATTAGGGTCTCCACCTCGTCTATTGTCTATGTTAATTTTGTAGTCAGCTATATGATAATAGCTTCTTAAACAGGTTAAAAAGGCATCTTCAACATAACCTTCAACATGAATATAAATTACAGGGCGTACTTTTCTCAGCTTCCTCTTTGTTGAAGGCATTATTATTCCTCAGTAGTGATTTCATCGATTATTTCATATATCGATATGCTTGAGGCATCTATTTCTGGAACTCCTCCTAGTGCTCCTTTTAGATATTTGTTTGAAATGCTATGGTCTGCTCTTAATCCTTCAATTTCATCAGCACGATATATGTCACTTCGTAAGTTTGATTTTTCAACAAAAAATATTTGGCTTTTGTTTAATTCTTTTAAAGCCTCAATTGTATGGCCACTGAAAATAAGCTGCCCTTTAGCAATATTAAAGTCTGGGTTCATGAACAGGTCAACAATAAATGGCATCAAATAGGGATGCAAATCACTATCTAACTCATCATAAACAGCAGTGCCGCCAGCAACCAAGACTGGTATTAAATGCCACAGAGCAGAAAGTATTTTTTGCGTACCTGTGGACTCTTCGAAGATAGGGAGTGTAAATGAATTACCCTCCGCATCCTTATGTTCAGCAAATATTAGATCTCTTCTTTTTTGCTTATTTCCATCCAAAACAATTAGACTTTGTATTTCTAAGCTTTCAATTCCCAGGTCTATATTCTTTAAAACTTTTTCAAGAAGCTTTAATATGATGCTGTTCTCTTCTTTCGCAGCTCGAGATATTCCGAAAAGAGAAGTACGTAAATTTTCCTTTTTACCTGCCTCGGATACATTGGTTTGTAGCTTTCTAAAAGCATCGATACCTTTAAAAAAGATAGGGAAGTCTTTCTCTAAAATCTCATTTTTCTCAGCTTCAAAAATGAAAGAAGAAAGAGAGCTATTATCCAAATTGAAAATATTGTAATTTTGAGGCATTAGCGATGGCGAAGGACAGGTCATTTTTGACAACCCGTCTTCTATAGTTCTTTTGTATATAGTATTGAACTTGTTTGTTTTGGGGTTGATGTATTTATAGGACTCATTCAGCAATCGTCCTTTATGTATAGTAAAGTCGTATTTATATAGGTACTCATCTTCACTATATTCAATAGTAAAGGAGGATGGCTCATTTTTATGAAGTTCATGGGTAGACATTGCAATGTCTTCATCTTCATTTGCGGCTTTAAATGAAGAGTGTACAAAGAAGTCTATAAAAGCAATTGCTTTTAATGCAGAGGTTTTCCCAGATCCATTAGCACCAAAAATACCATTAATTCTATTTACATATTGCCCACAGCAATCATCAGATAAATTTGAAGCTTTTTTTTCACTCGAAGTGAAATCAATTTCGGCCTCATCAGCGAATGAATAAAAATTCGAAAATATAACTTTATGTATGTGCATATATACAGCTCCAAAAATTAATTTCTTAGGATTAACCTAGAAATTTACCTTACAGGCAAATTTTAACATGAAAATCGAATAATTCACCTGTCAGGGCGTGAAAAGAAGTATTTTGAGGTTTTTTTTACAGCTAAATCGTACATGTGTAAGAGGTAATATGTTGATTTGAAAATAAAGAATCATCGAAGCAGCTGCGCCGCGGCTGCGTGGCTAAGGACTTTCCCCAGGCGTTCAGCCAATACGCCGCCGTCCAAGTCCTCGATGAACTTGGTCACATCTGTGGGATGAGACATTGCGAGTTACCTCATTGAGGTGTGGTGAGTAGGGCCAGCGGATGAGTTAAGCGGCTTTCGCTTCGTGATCGAGCAGGTGCCAGTAAACCTCCATGCATGCGCGGGTATCGGCCATAGCGCTATGCGCATTTTCCAGCGGTTTGCCGGTAAAGAACTCGTAGGCCTCTGACAGCTTCGGTGATTTGAAGCCATATTTGCCTTTCGGCAGCAGCTGCATGATGGGCTTGGCCATCAGCATGGTATCTGCAAACTCGTCTTTATCGGCCCAGGCCTCGGTATCACCCTCGCTCATATAGCGCTTCGCGGCGATACGGATAATCCGTTGGTCGAAGGTGCGATTATGGGCGACACGTGGGTACCGGTTCCAAAGCTGGAAGAACAGATTCAGAGCCAATGACTCATCTACGCCAACAGCAGAGGCATGTTCTTGTGTGATGCCGTGAACCTCAGAAACCTCGGCGGGAATTTCCCAGCCGTTTGGCGCAATAATTAGATCCAGCGTAGCGATTTCTTTGCGGGTGTCGGTATCAGCCAGAATAGCGCCAAGCTGCACTAAGTGCGGCTGTTGTTCGCTTTCACTGGGTTATTTCCAATCAGGCAGGCCGGTAGTTTCAGTATCGAAAAAGAGAACAGGACTCATATTTAGCTCCAAAGAAAAGGGGCCTTGTGGCCCCAGATGGTTGGAAGGTTTAAGCGGCTAGCTGCTGCATTGCAGAGTCATAGCCTGACCAGTTATCAACGCCCATGGCTTCCAGGGCGCGCAGCTTGGCTTGATCAGCTAGTAGCTGTTCGTATTCGCCGCGGCTGATCGTGATTGTTTCTGGTTTTGGAGCCAGTGTGGGGGCCGTTGCTTTTGAGTAAGAGGCAGCAGCAGGTAGTGGTTCCGGCTCTGGCGATGGTTGGGGCGCCGGTGTTGGGGGAGGATTGCGCTTGGCTTCCTGTTCCGCTTTGAAGCGGCGTAGTTCTTCCAGCTCTTTACGCTCAGCTTCGCGGCGTTCGCCCTCTTCGCGCAAGCGGCGGCGCTCGGCTTCAACTTCCGCTTGCTCGGCTGCTAGGCGTTCTTTCTCCAACGTTTGGCCGTGCTGTTCGCTGATACGCTTCAACACCTCAGCCTTGGCGTCTTCGGCCTCACTGGTGACATCAAAGTAGCCGTCTGTATCAATGTTGACGGCTGCATCGTGTAGCTCGGCGAGGCCGGTAGAATCCAGCCCCTCCGCGGTATCTAAGAAGCTCCAGATTTCGACGTTGATACGCTCGCGCAGCTTGGCGATACGCTGTTGCTTTTCGCGCTCGGCACGTTCGTCTTCGTGCTGTTTGGCGTCTTTTAGTGGCTGTTCAATTGCCTGCAGCTTCTCCACCAGGTCTTTGCCGTAGCCGTTTACACGTTCGATAAAGTCGCGGTGGGGCTTAGTGATCTCTTTCCGGAGTTTTTCAGTGCTGGTTCGGTAGGTGGTTAGCTCTTTGATGCCTTTCTTGCAGAGGGCGTAACCCTCTTTAGTCTGCACATTGGGCACGGTGCCGTATTGCTCTCGCAGCCCTGCCAGGGCCTGCTCAACGGCATCCAGCTTTACTAGTTCGCCTTTGTAGTCGGTGTTGGGGGCTGCGTTAGTCATTTTGCGTTACCTCTTGCTGTTGCTGAGACTGTTCCTGTTTCGCTTTTTCCTGCGCTGCGTATACGCGGGCAATACCTTCGTCCCTGGCCTTGATAATCATTTGTTGGCCTTTCTCGGGCTCAACGCGTGCCATGCTGGCTTTGTCCGGTAAGCGGTTGAGAATGCCGGTAGCGGCTAGCTCGATGCTTTTGGGGTGGGGGATCTTGTCGCGTAGGGTGCCGCACTCACGCTTGAGCCAGTCGGCATATTCTTGGCGGTACTTCTCAATTTCGGCGTCTTGATCCTCTGCCACTGCAATACGTGTCGCGGCTTGTTGGGCTTGGATGTAGTCCTGATTATCGAAGCGACCGTAATAAACGTCAGCGGCGAAGCCGAGTAGAGAAAGGCATTTTTTGATGGCGTCAGTGACTGACTTCTTTGGTGCTTCGCCATCGGTTTTCCATTTGCCGGTACTGGTTCTGTATACGGCGCGGGTATGCCCAAACTGAGTAACTTCTCCACGCTCGCCATTCCAGCGGTACCAGAGTGCAAGGCGAATGGTGTGGGTTTGCTCATGGGCGATTAGCTCGCCTTTAGCACCTAATACCGGAGCGCCGATATCGTAGCGTTCATCTTCTATGCGATAGCCCCAGCCGAGGCCCATGGGGCCAAACAGCTTGGTGGCCTGCTCGATGACGTACATCGCATCCAGCGTGGTGATTTGTTGGCCATCGACGTTGGCTTCTTTAACAGCAGTGGTCGGTGTCTTTTCGACTTCACGCCACAGCTCTAGGTGGTCGGCGCTATCGACCACACGATAACGCCCAGAGGGCACTCGTATTCGGGGCTTCTCGCTCGTGGTTGGATACATGTTGTATACTCCATAAAGATCTTCCAGTCGTTGATCTATGGCTCCTAGCGTGTTGCCGCACGAAAGGAGCCTTTTTATTGATTGAGCGCTCGCCATTCGCTCAGTGCTTCGCGGGCCTCACAGAAGGACTCGCTGTGTTCGGTCATGCCGTCTTGGTCGCTGGCGGCTAGCTGAATGGTTAAATCTGATAGGGAGCGAGCCATACGCTCGGCACTTTCATGGTGTTCTTGCGTAGCAACTAGTAGCCGCTCCAGCTCTAAGTGATCTTGCTGGTTCAGGCTCGTGCTGCCTTTGGTGACTTGGTAAACCGCGCTGCCTGTATTTTCGTCCCAGCCAGCTTGGCCAGTGACTCGCCAGTCGCTCATGCGGCTCTCCTTTCAGCTTCGTTTTCTTCCATTTCTCGCTGCTCATCTTCGGCAAGGTCTTTAGCCCAGGCGTACAGCACCCGTTGACCCGATAGCGGCTGGATGTAGGCCTCGACCATATCCGCAATGGTTGTTTTAGCTGTGAGCTCATCCATTGCACTGGCAAGGTCGCCGACCTCATCCAGGTAGGCGGCAAACTTTGCAATACCTTCGGGATCGCCGTCATGAATGGCTTCGGTGATCGACTCTGCACGGAGCTGAATTTGAATTTCGCGTTTCATGGCGCTCTCCAAATCTGTAGTAGCGGCTTAGCAGTTCCT
>TARA_R110002051_G_scaffold325499_1_pt1 | contig 10177 bp, 7 predicted proteins | sample TARA_R110002051 | Tara Oceans TARA_R110002051 (sample SAMEA4397023) | marine metagenome | biome: Polar Biome; feature: [MES] marine water layer (ENVO:01000295) within the mesopelagic zone...; material: water (ENVO:00002006), including particulate matter (ENVO:01000060) such as...... | reverse complement strand
GATCAAGTAGGGATCAATATGGGCGACATGGTCGACTCCAGACAAACAACGGACATTCAGGTATTACTCGTTTCTAGCTCAAACTACACTAGCTACTGCTTAGGTGTGGAACTTCTGGCTAGTGATATAAGCGATGGTAAGTCTGCTGTGACAAATTAAGTAGAACAACGCATGAAATTGGAAAGATATATAGGGAGCACCGTACTCCCTATATTTGAGGTTTAATCTACTTGAAGCTCTGAATTCAGGAACTCTTTAAAACGAACTTGTATCATCTTACGTGCATCTGTAAGTGTTGTTTTAGAAGGTTCAAATAGTCGTAATGCATGTTCGAGTTCCTCGATACATTGCTGATAATTAAGATCGGGGCGGACGTTATGCATATAAAGTATGTAGAATACTTTTTGTTCTATTTTTTGTAAGGTGTCAGCTGAAGAATCATAAGATTTTTTTATTGCAAAATAGCTTTCGATAATTTCAGGCGACTCTGAAAAATTGAAGTTGCTCTCTGAGAAAATGTCATCATAGTACTTACCAAAAATGTGCTGCTTTTGATTCGAAGACTTTTCAGGGCTACCTTGAATAGCAAACAAAATTTGACCGAATTGCTCCATACTAATTTTATAACGATACTCTTTCTGATCGTTCATTCCCGTATCGCCATTCTTACGAGAGTAGATGATATCGTGTTCATCTAATAATTGTTCCAATTGTATTTGTAGAGTACTTAAAGACTTTAAATCTACGTTTGAAATGGAGTTTTGACTGTTGGTATACTCTGCAATCTTGTTTACAGCATCACTATCCGAAGCATTGAAAATTCGGACTAACACCTCACTTTTAGATAAATATTCCGTAATATTAGCTTCATCCAATGCATTGAAATTATGCAATGTTCTCAATGTTTGACCACCATTAAGTACTTGAAAATCGTTGATTGATATCCTGATTTTTTTATTACCATTGACAGGTAAAGCTTTTATGTCATTAGCAACAATCGTCATTCCATTGTTGTACATAAAAAACTTACTTGGTTCCTCTCTTAGAGATTTAGCGGTTGCCTCGTTGTACTTAGATTTTTGAACAAAACCACGAACATTATCGAACAAAACACCATAGTCAATATGTTCGTTTGCCAGTATTTCTATTCGTTCACAATTGTAATTGTTGCGCAACTCTGTATTTTTACAGGTTATACGAATAATATCAGCCGCATTGAGTCTTACAATATATGATTTAGATGTAGATATTGAGTTTTCTGAATATGACATTAAGGCATCATTATCTATTATTAGCTCAGCTTTAACAGGTCCAGGCCTAATAGACATCATGGTTTTAATCTGTGGTAAACATACCGAGATAACTTCCATATCATAAAAGTCTTTAAGCTGCTGAATAGAAGTATCATCTAAATTGATTGGAACAGGCTCATTACTCATCATATAAAGAGACATTTTCCACACATCGTTGGTACTTAATTTCTCTATAGCCTCGTCAACTAGATGTTTTAACTTTCCTTCCAGCCCATCAGAGGTTCCATTTAAGATACAGTTAACAAGCTTAGTTGATACAAATGCATCATTTGAACTTTGCATCTGTCCTGGCTTGAACTTGTCCCTGAATTTAAAGTTAAATAACATTATTTCTTTGGAATCATCATTTATATAAACGGCATCTATGCCCTGATCATTGTAGCGTTCACCGATTAAGTGACTATTGTATTCAGTGTCCGTAATAATATCGCTAATACGGTCGAGATCTTTTTCATCACACAAGCTTTCAAGCATGAAAAGGTAAAAACCAAATCGCTCTTTAAGTTTGTCACCCTCTGGAAACTTCGTAAAACTTGCACCTCTTGCGTAAAGGTTGAAATATTTTTTACACTTTATATTCAATAGTTTGAAGTCGTTTAAACTGGCTACTGATGACATGATTTCACTAATTCCTTTTTCTTTCATCATAACATAATTAATAATTATCGCGTTTAGTTTATCTTAATCATATTTGTATCTATTCCGGTATTTGATAATTGTCGTAGTAAGATTATGACTAGCCGCTTATAGGCTGGCTGCATGATTTTGACACTAGAAAGATTGCAAACAATCAAGGTGGTGTAAGGTTCGTTACTCGGACTATCCAAATAGCGAGTATGATGAACCGTCTGTTTTTCACTCATTGCAGAACCTTATTTATCTTATCGTCAACTTCCGGTTCACGTACGGACCTGTCCAACAGCGAGCCCTAACGGGTATCAAAAGACAAACAGCAGACGGCCAGGCTTTTGCCTCTGGATTTCTGCCATTGGTCAAAAGCGGACATACGTACTTATATTTCGCTCAATAAACTTCCAATAGTTCTTTGACTTTAATCTTTGCACTGTCAATATCGAACGCTCTCGCGGCATACCCAGTTATAATTAAATTTTCCGGTAGATACTCATCAAATTTATCGATCGCCTTTTCAGGAATTGACCCAGCTAACTCATCCGCAGATATTGTGCCATCAGTCTGAAAACTCTTAAGTGCATCGATTACATCTTTCGCACTAGCCTTTTCAACTTCGATGACCCCTGCAAATGCTCCAGCAGCGAAATCCTTGCTGATCAGTACAGCAACGATAGTGTTTACAACTTTATCGCCAGCCCAGGGGAGGATCACAGTTCTATTACCTTGTTGAACAAAATTAGTTTTTGAAAGGTTAGCTGTTTGGAAAAATTTAGCCGCTTCCTGAAACAATGACTGTGCAGTTTCATCCGCAAACTCTATTCGGTGTTTGCCAACCTTTATTTTGTAGTCGCTCTCACTCAGTATTTTAAACATTTCTTGTCGAACCACATCATGAATCGCCATTCCAGCGCCGCCAAATTTAGGTGGCTGGCCTCCTTTAGCGCGGTTGACTAATATTACCTTTTTTTCCACATCAACTAATTCAACCCCCCACCTTTTTCCAGCAAAAACGATATGTTGACCTTCTAATATTAAGCTATCTACAGGAAGCGTTCCTAGCGTTTTGCTGCCTGACACAATTCTAAATTCTTCAGGTGTTTTAAATACAGCGTAAAAACTATAATGATTCGTTATTTTTTCGCCAGCATGCCCTAAAACTAGCTCTCCACTACCTAACTGAGTAATTAATTCAGTATTGCCCATATGGGACAATAAGCATTTAAAATGAGCGACGGTAACATGCTGAAACGGGCCGTCCTCACACAGCAAACTATATATTTGATCAGCTCTTATTCCTCCCCACTGGGCAGTTAATGCTAATATTTGATGCAGAAGTGTCGAGAAATGCAATAGTGAGGAGTCAGCCGGCTCATACCACTTACTAGCAACTAATAGTCTGACCATCGCTAATGACTGAACTAGCTCCAAACGTAACTTATCTACAATACTGGATTGCTCTGTCAGATCGTTCTCGGTAATTAGCATCCTTAGAATACTTGCACCACCGCGTCTTCCTGACCGCCCCATTCTTTGCCTCAAACTAGCTATCGAATGAGGCGCTGTAACTTGCACAACTGAGTTAACTTTCCCAATATCAATACCAAGCTCCAAGGTCATGGTACAAATTGCAGTAGTTGGGAGCCTTTCCTGCTGTAGCCGAGCTTCTAATGTTTCTCTCATTTCCTTTGAAAGGGAACCATGATGAGGAAAAAACTCATTTGGTACAGCGTTACTCTCACACATATCGGCTAATACTGCTGCAAGGATTTCAGTACGACTTCTGCTATTCGCAAAGATTAGATGGTTACCACCTCGGCAAAGTTCATATAAATCATTACAGACAAGCTGCTCAGCTCGCACGGCATCACCTACTGCTGTATTGGCCTCAATGTAGCCCTTGACCTGCATTTTTAGCGAAGCCGAAGATTGCGTTTGCTTGATTATTTTGCATGGTAATGATTTATTTGGCCTAAGAGAGAGTGGTACGGTCTCTAATTCGCCAAGAGTGGCACTTAATGCAGTTCTGGGTATAGGAGTTTTTAGGCGACCAAGCAAATGCTCTAATCGGTGAAGTAAACTCAACAAATGATGACCACGTTCAGTCCCTATGAATGCGTGAAATTCGTCAATTACAATATGTTTTAAATTTTGAAAAGCAGATTTAACCCAACCACTATCCCGTATTAATAGTGACTCTAATGACTCGGGTGTTATTAAGACGATGCCAGAAGGATTTCGTTTAAGCTTTGATTTGCGGCCTTGAGCACTATCACCGTGCCAAGGCGTAACCTGTAAGTCTAGTATATCTGCTAGACTTTCAAGTCTTCTGTCTTGATCGTTTATTAGTGCTTTCAGGGGACTTATATATAAGATCCCAACGCCCCGCATATCATCTGCAATAGTACTTATCGCAGGTAAAAAAAACGCTTCGGTTTTGCCTGCTGCTGTAGATGCGCTAATGAGCACATCAGTGCAACCGGTCAAGATAGGATCAATCGCTAGGCATTGAATTTCTCGTAGGCGATCCCAGCCCTGCTTAAAAATCCACTGCTGTACACGAAAATCCAGCTTCTCGTGTGCATCTATCATAATTTGAAATCAGCTAATCCATCTTCTTCTGATTCAATATCAAGCTCAACATCCGATGGTTTTTCTTCCGCAATATCAACTTTCGCAATCAAGCTATCCCACGAAATGCTTGGGTTTTGATCTATTACTGCAAGCATATCTAAAAAGGCTTTTATGGTATTTCTTGGAGTTCTGAAATAAGCATCACCAATTGTTTTATTGCAATGTACTAAAAATGCTTTGAGAGATTCATCAGGCACTAAATACTGTGTTTCATCGCCAGAAGCATAAACATGCCTCAGATTTTTCAGAAGAATAAATAGCTCCTCAGGCGTCAAGCTGGATAAATGTAGCGCAGGCGAAGAATAATCAATTACACCAGCCTGTTTTGCAAATGTATTACCTGCTAGGCGTGATTGCAGTGCTTCATAGCTATATAAGCCTTTTCTTGGGTCCAGCAAAAATTCAGGTGTTCCTCCGAGTAAAAAACCTAGATACTCCGCAGATCCCTGCAAACAGTCATTCAATATTCTTAAGATCTGTTCATAGTTAGACACTCGCGCTTGAGTACTATTGAGTTTGTATAAATTTACCATTTCATCGAGGTTAACCAGTAAGCCCTCGTAGCCTGCTTGCCTCACGAATAGGCTCATTAGCTTTAAAGAATCATAAAACGATGCATCAGAAATAATACTCCGAATCCCAAGATCTTTGCGTGCATCGGTCTTGGTTGCATATTCGGCTCTTAACCATTTAACTGCATTGTTTTTTAGCGTCTCATTGTCTGTTTCATGTCCAGTCCAGTAAGCTTCAATCACTTTAGAGAAGTCGTATCCACCCACTAGTTCTGACAATGAAGATAACCTTTTTTGAATAACGGTGGTGATATCTCTACCGTTCTTGTCAGCTTCTTTTCGCGCTTCAGTAATGAACTTTTCTACTACGCTCGTTAAAGCATTACCGTCAGGCTTATTACGAGTGGACAGATTCCGCATTAGCTCAGAGTATAAATTCCTGGCTTGTCCAGATGATGCATGAATACGTCTATCCGGAGATAAATCAGCATTCACAGTTACCAGTTTTCGCTCAAGAGCTATAGCTCTGACAACACTTAAAAAGAAAGTTTTACCAGAACCATATTCACCAATAATTAAACGAAAAGCAGAGCCACCTTCAGTAACCCGATTTATATCCGCAATCAGAGCTTTTAGCTCGTTGCCTCTACCGACCTGTATGTGCTGTATCCCTACTTTTGGCGTAACCCCCGATTTAAGCGACTGGATAATAGCATCTCGCTCCTTAGCTCTAATTTTTTTGGCTGCCATTGCTATAACTCCCTTATTTCTTCAATTATTTCTTCATCGATATATATTTCACCATCATCTTCAATTACTGGCGCATCAACTAAATCAAACGCCCAGTCATTAATAGTTTCGATTGCACCATCTATCATAAGATTAAGATCACCGCAGATTCTAGCCACTTCATTACGGCTCCATTGTGCTTGAGTACATAACTTTTCAAAAAGCTGACTATGTGCTTGATCTAATCCATTAAGATCATTAAAAGATTCTGCAACTTCTAAACTTTCACTTTCATCATCTTCGTCAGAGGTAAATATCTCCTCTAGCATGCTTTTTGCCTCTGTAGTTTGACTCTCATGAAGCGCTAAGATAGTTTCATCTATAGAAAATTCGGATGAACTTTCGCGACCGGAGACTGATTGATGACTACTCGTAGTTAGTTGGTGTATATCACTCGATACTGTATCTTTGTCCAACCCTAAACCCGTGTAAAGTTTCTCGATCTGTTTTACTTCTTTGTTATCAATATTGCCATCTGCAAGCGCTATAGAAATAATAAACCGCTTAACAAATTCGATCTCCTTTGCCCCAAGGTTACTGAGTCGCTTTTTCAAACCGGTATTGTCGGAAGGTGTCGCTAAGCGCCATGTCAAATAAGCTTGTAACGAGCGCTTTTCTGTATCTGTTAGCTTTTCATCATGGGCAATAAGCTTCTGTAGTTCAGCGCTTTCTGATTCATCAACAAAGCCATCAATACAGGCAACCATCGCTCCTAACCGAAGGGCTACACCGACTTGGTTAAATGTATGACTGGGAATAAAATCCTTTTCATGACCTGGTGAAAACAAAACTATTTTTCCATCTAACTTAAGTTTCGTGTGGTGATACCTTAAATCAGGAGCAACCCCAACATTCGCAAAGTCTGCCAGACTACAAATCAATTCACTTTCTTTTTTGTTAATGGCTTTTGGTTTAGGCAATCCAGTCTGTAACCAAAACTCAGCAACATCTGTCAGTCCCTGACTTTCAGAAATGATAGTCTGAGCCCAGGCTTTAAAAGTTTCGACTAGTGGCGATGGCTGGCTATTCGCGATGGCACTAGGAAGTAACATTAACGCTGCTAAGTCATCTTTAGTTGTATCAGCTTTACCTAAATACCGACTGTAACTTGCCAATTCCTCAGTAACTCTATCTGCGATAGGTATAAGCTTGTTAACCGGCCCCTTTAGAATACTCGGATCGGGTAATCCATCTAATGTTATCTTAACGGAAGGTATCCCGTTGTTCGCCGGGTAGTACTCTGCACTTAATTTAGTTTTATTAGGCTTAACAACCATACCGTCAGGGTACTTATGCTTGAAATAAATTTTAAACAAGGAGTCAAATTCAACTTCGCAACGCCTAGCAGCCGTTCTTAAACTATATTGTTCGGTATTTTTAATCCACTCAAGCGCTAATAATTCATCAACAGTTTGTGTTGCGACTACTTGTTCTGCTAACCGAGACTTGAAAAGTAATGATTGACGTGTTGGGGGAAGTTCGTTTTTTCTACTTTCGAAAAAATCTGGTTTGAGCAAATACATTAGCTCAAGGAAGTTAGATGAATAACTGTAGAACGAGCGGCTTGAGCTAAATGACTGATTTAAACGAAGTACTTCATTATATATATGCTCAAAATGAATTCTATTAGACTCTATCTCCTTGCTATTCTCTATCACAAAACGTTCGAGTCCATTGAAATAAATAAAAACGAATCCAATCGGCGAATTTTTCATATCTCTATCTGTCGCTAACCAGTCAAGGTAAGCCCCCCGACATTCTTTTGATAATGAACCATAACTTGGCCAGTAGCCGAGTGTGTCGTCAATATAGAATCCAGATGCGTTATTTGATGGCTTTGCGGCAGGCAGAGAATCATTCACTAATGCAGGTTCTTGCGAATATCCACGCAAGGATTCCATTCGTTCCCCAACATATAGAAAACCTCTTAGCGTACGGCCATGTACCTTAACTTCCTGGTACTTTCCAATCCACGTCCCTTTTTTCCCTACCTTTACGAAATCGCTTTGGGGTTTTGAGCTTTCAAAAACATTAAACGAGGCGAGACCGTCATCGGAAGCAGATGAACTAGAAGCATGTTCAACTCTTGAAGAAGAGTATTGAGATTGGCTTTTAAGTCGAGAAGCCAAACTTTCCAAAGCCTTTTGGGGAGCAGCTGAAACTTTTGAAGCTTCTACCGGAGCGTTACCTTTAGTCTTTTCCTTGCCTTCTACTATTTTGACTTCTTCACTCCGCTCAGATATGTATGGCTTAATCCTGTTCTCGCCTTTGCCTTCTATGCGTCTGCTGTTGATTACCTGATTGTCCATATTTGCAGAACTAAAATTGACGTCTTTCTGTTCTTTATAACCCTCGACAGAATTTGAATCGGATAAGTGCACCTTTTCAGTTTCATAAACCTCTTTAATTGAAGTTTTTTTTAATTCTTTTGTTGGATTATCGTTAACTTTCTCAAATTCACTCCTAGGCTTAACTATTTCAGCTTTACGTTTAGGCTTTGCTAGAAGAAAAATAATAAATATGGCGAGAAGAACATATACAACTTCCATGTAAAAAAACCTCTATATTAGTCACCCAAACCTGTATTGTCGGGGCCAATGATAAAAACTTGTCTTTACTTAAACTAACTCATTTGGCTTGATGAAGCCATACTCGAAGCAAACGAAAAAAATAGCCTAGTTTAGCTCCCGTGTCACCATAGCCCAAAGTGTCCGCTATTCGCTCATAGCCGCCAACAATTTTGCATTTAGCCAACTTCCGCTTCACGCCCTGAGTCATTCAACAACCTTTTTATGTGCTTAAAAGGGATGAATTTCTCTCTTTTAACGCTTTCAAATATCGGGCTTCACTATAGGGCGTTTTTGTTTGCCAACATTTGAACACGATTCTCGCCCATTTAAATGCTAAAGCTCTGACAGCTGCTTGATGAGCTTTGCCTTTTGCTCGTTGTTTTTCGTAATACAATCCAGCCCAGTAAGATTGGTGAACGCTTTTAGCGGACCATTCTACAAACGTTTGTCTGATGAATGTTGAGCATTGCCATCGCCAGTGGATCCACTCTTTATTTCCGCTTCGCTCTGTCACAGGAGATAGGCCGGCGTAGTTCTGGATCTCTTGAGCACTTGTGAACCGACTTCTGTCCTCGCCAAATGCGGCGAGTAAACGAGGTGCTAAGCATGATCCAGTGCCCGGCAATGAAGCGAAGATATCAGCATCAGGCATTTGATTAAATAGCTCGTCAATCTTAACGTCGTATGCCTTGATGCTTTTATTCAAGAGGACTATTTGATTGCAAAGTGTGACTGATAACAAGCTATATGGCTCAATAACACTGCTATCTTCAGTCAGTGCCATGGCATCATTAATAGCCTTGATTCTTTTATCCGTATTAGCCACCGCATTTCCGCCACGTTTGCTAAAAAATGCTCTAATGGTTTTCTCTCGTGCCCGCTTTAACTGCTTCAATGTCGGCCAAGTGAGTAAAAATTCACAGAATAAGTCGCTTCCTCGATGTGAAAACATGGTAAGTGGTAGCGGATAATATTGCTTAAGTGCATTGATAAGACGATTGACTGCGCGACGTTTGTCTTCCACCAACATGCGCCGCTGTTCAACGAGTAGATTGAGCGCTCTGGACGCATCACTACTCGGTTTCAGCGGTTTTATCTTCTCTGGATACTTCAGCATAAGGTCAAGCGCCAGTTCAGCATCTGACGGATCATCTTTAGCGCCACTTGGGAACATGGCCTGACGGTATCGCGCTAACGTCGCAGCATGAATAGGAAATACAGTGACATACGAATACTTTTGCAATGCGTAAACAATGGGGCCACTAGAGAGCTCAACCGCAATAGCAATAGGCCCCTTCACCTCACTGCGTAATGAACAAAGCCAGTCATCAATATCTTCTGGGGAGTGCTTTATTACTTTAAACTGTCGAGTAGCAGTACTGCTTTTTTGAATGCAAACATCGTGTTTTTTTGATGCCCAGTCCAGGCCAATGAGCACTGAGAACTTATCTAACGAGTTAGTCATGACAACCTCCGGAATATGAAGTTTGTTATGTATCCTTTACTCGTCGAAAGTAATATGGATGGCGTTCACTGCATGCCCTGAGTATTCGTTATGAGTAAAGTAACTCATTGCATCGAAGGTAAAGCGGTAATCATCTAATGACTTACGTACAATGTTCGTATGCAATGAGCACATAACCTATATTATTTTAATTCAAATAAAGCAGGTTGAATGACCATATCACGTACAAATCAGAAGCACGATGAACCAAATATAATATAGCCT
>TARA_R110002051_G_scaffold102541_4_pt1 | contig 10177 bp, 6 predicted proteins | sample TARA_R110002051 | Tara Oceans TARA_R110002051 (sample SAMEA4397023) | marine metagenome | biome: Polar Biome; feature: [MES] marine water layer (ENVO:01000295) within the mesopelagic zone...; material: water (ENVO:00002006), including particulate matter (ENVO:01000060) such as...... | reverse complement strand
AAAGTGAAACAAACATGAATTGGAAAAATGTTTTAGTAATGGGAGCGGTAACTATGTTACCAATATCGATGATGGCCCAAGCAAATGTATTGAATGCCAAAAAACCCGATGAGGTTGGTGTGCGTACAGAAGCTCAGAAAGCTGTCGATAACGATGCTCCGTTAGAATACGGTTATGTAGATGATAGAGATATACTTTGGTCTAAAACTTTATGGGAGGCCATCGATTTAGATGAGAGAGTTAATTTCCCATTATATTATCCAACAGATACTATGGATATTGGACCAGATAGAAGGTCTTTATATAATGTTCTAATTAAAAACTTAAAGAGTGGAAAATTAGAAACGTATACAGATTCTTATTTCACTAAAAAAAGGTCTTTTGGCGATTTAAAAGATGCCTTGCAGATGGTTGATACTCTTGATTATGGGTATGAGCAAATGAATGCAGGTGAAACTGTTTCAGAAGAATATATTACTCGTAGAAATATATCTTCAGCCGATATAGAAGAATATCATATTAAAGGAATATGGTATTTTGATAAAAGACAAGGTGAGTTGAAATACCGTCTTTTAGGTATAGCACCAGTTGCGCCAGATGTAAACTTTATGGATGATGATAACCCTGATATGGTTGAACTTTTCTGGGTTTGGTATCCGGATGCACGTGAAATACTTCATGAATCAAAAGTTTTTAACCAACAGAATTCAGCTCAGCCTATCTCTTTTGATATGTTGTTGAACGCAAGAAGGTTTGATGCAGTTATCTATAAAGAGGATAATGTTCAAGGCGATAGGAATATTGATGATTATATTTCAGATAATGCCTTGTTCCAGTTATTAGAAGCTAAACGTATCAAAGAAACTATTCGAGATAAAGAACAGGATATGTGGGCTTATTAAGCAAAATAAAACATCCAATTCATAAAATAAAAACCCAATCGAAAGATTGGGTTTTTTGTTTTTACAAATAAATGTATTCATTTGTCATTACATTTGCGGCATGGTAGATTACATGGTAGTAGGATTAGGATTGGCAGGCACTGCTTTTTGCGAAACACTGCGTAGAAATAACAAAACTTTTGTTGTTTATAATAATCAGTCGCAAACATCTTCAAGAGTTGCAGGTGGACTCTATAATCCTATTATTTTAAAACGTTTTACATTGTCGTGGAGAGCAGATGAACAATTAGCTGTATCTGCTGATTTTTATAAGCAACTTGAGCAATTTTTGAATATTCAATTTGATGAAAAGTTGAATGTATTACGAAAATTCGCCTCTATTGAAGAACAGAATTTATGGTTTGAAGCTGCGGATAAAAATAGCTTGAAACCTTATTTAGATACGCAATTAGTTTCAAATAAGAATTCAGGGCTTAAGGTTCCTTTCGCATTCGGGATGGTTTTGGAAACCGGTAAACTAGACACCCAGATTCTCTTAGATGGGTATATGAAATGGTTGCAACAAGAAAAACGAATATTCGTAGAGACTTTTGATTATAACGAGTTGAAAATTCTACAAAATTCTGTTAGCTATAAAGGTGTAAAAGCTAAAAATGTAGTTTTTGCTGAAGGTTTCGGAATGATGCAGAATCCGTATTTTAAGTATTTGCCCATGCAAGGCTCAAAAGGAGAGTACTTGGTAATTGAAGCAAAAGGGCTTCTAGAACGTAACATTATAAAATCGTCAATTTTTTTAATTCCTTTAGGTGATGATCTATATAAGGTAGGGGCAACTTATAATAGGGACCAAAAAGATAACAGCATTACTGAAGCTTCTAAGGAAGAATTACAAAGAAAATTAGATAGCCTTTTAAATTGTAGTTATAAGGTAATCGGTCAAGAGGCTGGCGTTAGACCAACGGTAAAAGACAGAAGGCCTTTAGTAGGTAAACATCCAAAGTATAATAATCTATGGGTTTTAAATGGTTTTGGTTCACATGGTATTATGATTGCTCCTTGGGCATCAAAAGCATTATATGAACAAATAGAAATGGAAGCACCAATACTAGCTGAAATGGATATTGCAAGGTTTAATAAAAATTAGGAGCTCTTAAGCTTAACTTTCGAATCATATTTTACAAAAATGTTGATCCAAATGTTTCTAGACAATCTCATAATTACCGGCATAAAGACAATCATGGTAATTACAATGGCAATAAATGTTTGAATGAGGTTGGCTCCGATGATTAATTTTGCGATAACAAAAGCGGCTACAGCAAAGGCAATTCCTACTCCATAACTCACATACATTGCCCCATAAAAAAAAGAAGGCTCTATTTTATATTTAAGGTCGCAATGACCACATCTTTCATGCATTTTAAAGATTTTGCCCAAATGATATGGGTTTTTGTCCAAATACATACTTTCTTGGTGACATCTTGGACAACTTCCTGTTAAAATGCTGTAGAGTTTGTTTCCTTTTTTTAACATTTGCAAAACTTTATACAAAGGTACGATTTTAAGGCTCTTTTCAAATTTTTGAGAAGCCATTAAACACAAATTTTGCTTAAGAATAATCATGATTAAAAAGTGATGTTTTTAAGAATAAACTAGAAGAATTATTTATGTTAAACGTTCACAACCTATCAGTATCCTTCGGCGGAGAATATCTTTTTGAAGAAATCTCTTTTCGATTAAATGGAGGAAATAGAGTAGGTCTTGTAGGGAAGAATGGTGCAGGTAAATCAACCTTATTAAAAATGCTTAATAAGGATATGCCTTTAGATACCGGCGTTATTGCAGTTGAGAAGGATATTAAAATAGGTTTTCTTAGACAAGATATTGATTTCGTACAGGGTAGATCGGTATTGGATGAAGCGTACCAAGCTTTTGAGGAAATTAAGGCCTTAGAGCTAAAGTTAGATGAAATTAATCATCAACTGGCAGAACGCACCGATTACGAAACCGATTCGTATAGTCAGCTTATTGTAGATTTAAATGATGTTTCTCATCATTATGAAATTTTAGGAGGGTACAATTATCAAGGTGAAACCGAAAAAATTCTTCAGGGTCTAGGTTTTAGACGCGAAGATTTTGAAAAAAAGACCGAAACTTTCTCCGGTGGTTGGCGAATGCGTATTGAGTTAGCAAAGTTATTATTGCAAAGTAACGATGTACTGCTGCTCGATGAGCCGACAAACCACTTGGATATTGAATCTATTATTTGGTTCGAACAATTCTTGAATAATTACACAGGAGCCGTTGTTATTGTTTCGCACGATAAAATGTTCTTGGATAATGTTACTAACAGGACTATCGAAATATCATTGGGTCGTATCTATGATTACAATAAGCCATATACACAATACCTTGTTTTAAGAAACGAAATCAAGCAACAACAGGTAAACGCCCAAAAGAACCAAGAAAAAGAAATTCAACAAGCAGAACGGCTTATTGAAAAGTTTAGGGCAAAATCTACCAAAGCATCTATGGCGCAATCCTTAATTAAAAAACTGGATAAAATTGAGCGTATAGAGGTTGATGAAGATGATAATAGTGTAATGAGTCTGCGTTTTCCAATATCCGTTATTCCTGGTAGGGTAGTAGTTGAAATCGAAGGGCTTTCAAAGGCCTACGGTAGCAATCATGTGCTTGATGATATTAACCTTTTAATAGAACGTGATAGCAAAACTGCGTTTGTAGGTCAGAATGGTCAAGGTAAATCAACTTTAGCCAAAATTATTGTAGGCGATTTAGAGCATAAAGGACATTTGAAATTAGGTCATAATGTTCAGATAGGATATTTTGCTCAGAACCAAGCGGAGTATTTAGATGGTAATAAAACCATTTTAGATACGATGATAGATGCTGCCAATGAAAAGAATAGAAGTAAGGTTCGAGATATCTTGGGCTCTTTTCTATTTAGGGGAGATGAAGTTGAAAAATATGTAAAAGTTTTATCGGGTGGTGAAAGAAACCGACTTGCCTTGGCGAAAATGTTATTGCAGCCATTTAATGTATTGGTAATGGATGAACCTACCAACCACCTCGATATTAAATCGAAAAATGTATTAAAACAAGCATGTTTAAATTTTGAGGGTACATTGATTCTGGTTTCTCACGATAGAGATTTTCTACAAGGCTTAACAAATAAGGTCTATGAATTTAAGGACCAAAAAATTAAGGAATATCTTGGTGATGTAGAGTATTATTTAGAACAACGTAAAGTCGAAAACTTTAGAGCTATTGAAAAAAAGCAGGTAGTTGCCGTTGAAAAGGAGAAGCCAAAAGAATCGAACTCTTTTCAAGACCAGAAAAAAATAAAGAGTTTAAAAAACCAATTAAGCTCAATAGAAAGTAAGATTGGTAGTCTTGAAAAAGAAATTAAAGAAATTGACCATAACCTCTTGGTGGACTATGATAAAACAATTGCGAAAACTAACTTCTTTGATACTTACCAGGCAAAGAAGGATAAATTAGAGAAGCTAATGCAAGATTGGGAAGTTCTTACAATAAATATAGAATCCATAGCGTAGTCAAATTTCATAGACCATGCTTTTAGTGAGTTTCACAACATAAATGGGCGCTTTCACAACAAATGCGGGTTGGTCAACGATAAAATTTTAGTTTTTACCGTTATTAGTTGAAATTTGTAGGATAATTCTTAACTAAAGGAATTTCCTTAACCGCCGACATATGAAAAAACTATACTATTTAAGTTTTAGCTTATTTTTTATCACAACAGTATGTGTTGCAGAAATATCGAAAAAGGAGAAGAAAGCCTTGGTTGATCTGTACACTTCTACTAATGGTAAACACTGGGTCAAAAAATGGGATTTAAATACTCCGGTTGCTCAATGGCACGGTGTAACAATCGAAGATAATAAAGTAGTTGAAATTAATTTGTTCCATAATAATCTTATGGGACCTATATCTTCTGAGATTGGAAAATTAGAACATCTTAAAGTATTGAATCTTGCTTTTAATTCTTTAACTGGTGCACTTCCTGCAGAAATAGTTAATCTGTCCAATTTAAAAGTATTGAAATTAGAGATGAACAGGCTCAATGGTGAGATTCCTAATGAAATTGGAAATTTAAACCAGTTAGTAGAGCTTTCAGCTTTTAATAATTTTCTAACCGGTGAGATTCCTAATGAAATTGGAAATTTAAAAGGGTTAAAAATCTTAAATCTTTCAAGTAATGATTTTTATGGGGATATACCTGCATCTTTAGGGCAGTTGTCACAATTGGAAACATTAGGCTTATTTGAAAACAAATTAGAAGGTGCTATTCCAAAAGATATGGGTATGCTAAGCAATTTGAAAGAATTGGTTTTAGCGAATAATAGGCTTAATGGTGAAATTCCTAATGAATTTGCTCAATTGGTAAGTTTAGAGGTTTTTCAAATTCAAAATAATAATTTCAGTTCTTTTAAAGCCTTAGAGTTTTTAGAAACAAAAGAATACTTAGTTTTTGATTATGATAAAGATGATAGAAAACTTGATTTTAAAGATATCAACTTTAGTAAGACTAGAATGGCCGATACAAAGTTTGAAGATATAGAAGAATAAGAGTAGTTTACACTTTTAGTTAGTTTGGTGATAGAAAGAGATGTTGTTCAACATCTCTTTCTTGGTTTAGTACTTTAACATTTTAAGAGTATCATAAATTTATTTTTTGAACGTTATATAGTAGGTGCTTTTTAGTCTGCCCTTTATTTCAAAAGGGCCAACAGGTATTGCGAGTTGAAAAATACACCTATGATCAAATAATTTTCTCATTATGAAAAACATTCTAAAATATAGCTTCATATTTCTTTTTATGACGAGTGGTTACATGGTTAATGCACAGATTCCTATAAGTGAAAAACAATATTTAATAGAATTCCATAAAACCACAGTTGGTGAGCAATGGCAAAAAACTTGGAATTTAAATGAGGATCCTTCTTCGTGGTACGGCGTTGAAATTAATGATGGTCATGTTGTTGGTTTAAAGCTATACCGTAATAATCTTAGTGGAAAAATTCCAAATGGTATCGCCGCTCTTACCAATTTAAAGACTTTGAATCTTTCATTCAATACCTTATCGGGCAAACTGCCTAAAGATTTATTTGAATTAGGAGCGTTAAAGTCACTTAGACTTGAAATGAATAAGTTAAGCGGTGCATTGCCTCAAGACTACTCTAAAATGAAAAGCCTTGAAGAACTATCTATGTTTAATAATTTATTTCAGGGCGCTATACCAAGCGGAATTGGAGAATTAGAAAATTTAAAAGCTTTGAACCTTTCAAGTAATTATTTAGAAGGTAGTTTGCCAAAGTCAATAGAAAAACTAGCGAATTTAGAAAGGCTAGAACTTTTTGGTAATAAGTTGGCTGGTTCAATAGAGGTAGATTTAGGTAAGTTGGTAAATTTAAAAGAGCTTATACTTTCCTATAATCAATTCGAAGGTGACTTGCCAAGTAGCATGGCTACGTTAAGTAATCTTGAATTTGTTCAATTACAGGGCAATGACTTCAGGTCTTTGAATTCATTATTAAGAATGCAAAGTCGAAATTTAGCTGTTTTTGATAGTGACGACGAATTTTTAAATATGAAATTCGGTAATAATGAAGCGGGCAAGAGTCGTTTGGTAGATAATAAGTACGAGGATGTAAAGAGAAATTAAAAACTCTTCAATTATATAAAAGGGATGCATTGGCATCCCTTTTTTTATGTTCATCACTAAGAAAATACCGAATACTTTATGATTACTTTAACCATATAAATGTTAAAAGCCATATACGTTTTTTTGTAGTTTCGCTTTTTGTTTACTGATTTTCAAAAGTTTCTAAGATTTGCCAATTTAACATTCACAATTCTATTTAATCATCCATTTGGATGTAACTATATTAAACAGAAGATAGGTATGTCTTAGTGGTAATTTGAAATAGATTTTAGAAACTGTAGCGCTTAATTAGGTGGTGTGTAGATATGCTTTAAATGTATGGCAGTCGTTTCACATTTGAATTTGGCCGCTTCATTTAATTAAATAGAGTCTTTAGGACCTTAAAAAAGTATATTTGATCTTGTGTTTTTTGAAATACGCTTATAAATTATAATAAAATGCGAAAAATTATTTTCACCGTACTGGGTATTTTACTTATTGTAGTATCCTTCTTTTTATCTAAGGTTATTATCGATAGTAAAAAAACGTTCAAACCAAAATCTGAAAAAGTGGTTAAAACAGTTTTTACAGAGGTAGTTGAAAATGGTACAGTGCCTATTGTTGTATCTGCAAACGGTAATTTAACTGCGAAGCAACGAGTAGAATTATATGCTGAAGTTCAAGGTGTTTTTAAGAGAGGAAGTAAGCTTTTTAAAGAAGGGCAAGCTTTTCGGCAAGGCGAAACAGTTATAAGTATAGATGCTAATGAATATGCGGCAAGTGTACAATCTGCGAAAAGCAATCTGTTCAATCAACTTACGGCGGTTATGCCAGATTTACGTTTAGATTATCCAGAGATCTATTCGAAATGGCAAGATTACTTGACCAACTTTGATATGTCTAAAAGTACGCCTGCGCTTCCAGAATTGAATACTGAGAAAGAGAAATTCTTTATTTCGGGTAGAGGTATTTTAACCAGTTATTATAATGTAAAGAATTTAGAACAACGACTTTCTAAATACCGTATTGCCGCTCCTTTTTCTGGGATACTTACCGAAGCCTTGGTTACAGAAGGTACGTTAGTGCGGTCAGGTCAAAAATTAGGAGAATTTATTAATCCAGAGATATACGAGCTTGAAGTTTCAATTAGCAAGCGCTACACGGACCTTTTAAAGTTAGGTGAATCGGTAGAGCTTACCAATTTAGATGACAATACCAAGTATAAGGGTAAAGTTACTAGAATCAACGGTAATATTGATCAAGCAACACAAACCGTTAAGGCATATATAGAAGTAGATAATAAGAACTTACGTGAAGGCATGTACTTAGAGGCCAATTTAGATGCCAGAAAAGAGGAGAATGCTATTGAGGTCGATCGAAGTTTGCTTTTAGAAGGGAACAGAATATTTGTAGTACGTGATTCTGTTTTGGATATCATCGATGTGAACCCTGTTTATTTTTCAGATAAACGTGTAGTGCTAAAAGATGTGCCCAATGGCGTTACCATAATGTCTAAGCCGCTAAGTGGTGCTTATACAGGTATGGCAGTTAAAATTTACTCTGAACAACCAGAAAATACAAAAGAATAATGCGTAAACTGATAGAATACTTTATTCGGTATCATGTTGCCGTTAATGTAGTAGTAATTTCTTTTGCCCTATTTGGTATAGTAGGCGCAAAGGCTTTAAAATCATCTTTTTTTCCTTTAACGGATTCTAAGAATATTGCAATCACTATTACTTACCCAGGTGCTTCACCACAAGAGGTTGAAGAAGGCATTGTATTAAAGATAGAGGACAACCTTAAAGGCCTGCAAGGTGTTGATCGTGTTACTTCTACTTCTAGGGAGAATAGCGGTACCATTAATGTCGAAATAGAAAAGGGAGAGAATATCGACTTTATGCTATTAGAAGTTAAGAATGCGGTAGATAGGGTGCCAACTTTCCCTACCGGCATGGAACCTTTAATTGTGTCGAAACTAGAGGCCGTTCGTCAAACTATTGCTTTTGCTATAAGTGGTGAAAATATTCCTTTAGCCACCTTAAAGAGTGTAGGTCGACAAATTGAGAATGACCTTAGAGCAATGCAGGGTATTTCTCAAATAGAAATTTCAGGTTTTCCAGCAGAGGAAATTGAAATTGCCGTTAATGAAAATAACCTTTTGGCTTATGGTATTTCATTTACTGAGGTTGCAAATGCGGTAAGCAATGCCAATATTCTTGTGACCGGTGGTAATATAAAGACCGATGCGGAAGAATATTTGATACGAGCTAATAATCGTGCGTATTATGGTGATGAGCTAAACAATTTAGTTGTTAAGGCAGACCCTTCAGGTACGGTTATTCGTTTAAAAGATGTGGCTATCGTTAAAGACCGTTTTGCTGAATCGCCTAATGCAACCTATTTTGACGGTAATTTATCGGTAAGCACCACGATTACAAGTACCAATAACGAAGATTTAATATCCTCTGCAGAACAAGTAAAAGAATATATAGAAGATTTCAATGAAAAATACAACAATGTCAAGTTAGACATTGTGTCCGATCAGTCGACAACCCTTATTCAACGTACCCAATTATTGACGGAGAACGCTATCATGGGTATGTTATTGGTGCTGATTTTCTTGTCCTTGTTCTTAAACACAAGATTGGCATTTTGGGTAGCCTTCGGTTTACCGGTGGCATTCTTAGGCATGTTTGTTTTTGCTGGTTTCTTTGATGTAACCATCAATGTTTTATCTTTATTCGGTATGATAATCGTTATCGGTATTTTAGTAGATGATGGTATTGTGATCGCCGAGAATATTTATCAGCATTACGAGAAAGGCAAGTCGCCTGTACAGGCTGCTGTAGATGGCACTATGGAGGTATTGCCTCCGATTATTTCTGCGATTATTACTACAATATTAGCCTTTTCTATATTCCTGTTTTTAGATAGTAGGATAGGGGAGTTTTTTGGTGAGGTTTCTGTAATCGTTATTCTAACATTAGTAGTTTCATTGGTAGAAGCATTAATTATTCTACCTGCTCACTTGGCACACTCCAAAGCATTACAACCTTTAGATGATAAGCCAAAAAGCGGATTTGCTAAGGCATTTGCCAAACTACGTGTAATTAATGAGTTTGGTGATAAAATGATGGCGTGGATGCGCGATAAATTGTACTCGCCCGCATTACATTTTGCAATGAACTATAAAATTTTCGTCTTTAGTCTTTTCTTAGGGGCACTCATATTAACACTAGGTTCTGTAGGTGGTGGTGTTATTAGAACTGCATTTTTTCCAAGGATAGCGAGTGACAGGGTAGGTATAGAATTAGAAATGCCGAATGGTACTAATGAGAAAATTACAGACTCTATTATTTCCATGATTGAGGAAAAAGCAGAGATTGTAAATCAAGAATTGACAGAAAAATACTTAAAGGGCACCAATAAAATGCTTTTTGAGAATGTTATTAGACGTTTGGGTCCAGGTTCATCTACCGCCCAATTGAATATTAACCTTTTACCTGGTGAGGAAAGACCCGATGAGATTTCTTCAGATATGGTGACCAGAAGACTAGAAGAGCTCGTTGGGCCGGTTATTGGGGTT
>TARA_R110002051_G_scaffold120654_1_pt1 | contig 10194 bp, 20 predicted proteins | sample TARA_R110002051 | Tara Oceans TARA_R110002051 (sample SAMEA4397023) | marine metagenome | biome: Polar Biome; feature: [MES] marine water layer (ENVO:01000295) within the mesopelagic zone...; material: water (ENVO:00002006), including particulate matter (ENVO:01000060) such... | reverse complement strand
GCTGAATCATTCTACTACTGGAGGAAAATCTAATGAGTGATCTCAAATGGTACTCAATTCAAATGGCAGATGGGTGTTCATGCGAACGCCCTGCCTCCAACCTAATTGACCTTGTCAAAGAGGTTAACAAATTCATGCGTGTCATGTGCTATCACGAGGATGAAATCATTGCGATTGATTACCTTGGTGATAAGTGTCAAGCAACCCCAATGAAGGAGACCAACGATGCCTGAATTCAAAGTCACCGTGACCAGCGGCTACAAGAAGATCTATTACGTTGAGGCTGATAACTGGGAGCAAGCGGAAGAGATCGCTTCAATAACGACCAACAAACCGGATCAAGAAGAATACTTACGCGACCATATTAATACTGAGGAGATTTATAAATGAATACAGAAGAATCAACGGGCACTTACTCCATTTGGTTTAAAGATGGAGAAGGCCCAGAGGAGTTTTTGAGTGAAGACCAAATGAGAAAAGCGGCAGTGCGTTTCGACTTTGATGCGGAAGAAGTCATCACCACTGGTGAAACTTGGATGTGGGTAGAAGGGGTCGAGCCTTACAACAGTCCATCTTGGAATTCAGAAGACATTTGTGGTGGTTGCGTCAATGAGGCCCTGAGACCCCGTCACCATGTCGGGTAAGAAAAAAGGAGGTAGCTCAAGTAGCTATGTAAGGCTAAAAGCAGGAGACCTTCGACTGAAAAAACCCAAATGCATAGTACCTAAATGCAAAAACACTCCATCGAGAAATACGCCTGAAGGTGATCTTGTATGTCGCACCCATTTGGCAAGGAGGAATATGTTTGGAGCAGTAGATGCACCCTCACCAACAACCTCAAGTGTTGGTAGGGGAACTCAATACAAGAATGGTTTCAACATTGTATCCTCGCGTCAGGAGATGGAAGCTTTAACGGTAGAAAATCGTTCAGAGTCCAAAGAGATACACAACAAAATGTATAAGCGAAGAAGATACAGCGGCGTCATGAAAAAAAAACAGGGAGATCCTTCTGGAAACAACAATCTGTCTAGAGCATATAAAGATTTCAAAAAAGATGGAGGAAGTTTTGAATGAGAGGAGGAATGAGAAGTACCTCAAGCACCATGTATCGATTCAAAAAAGAGAGGTCTTATCGATGCGACTGGTGTAGCTCACTATTCATAAGCAACCAAGTCAGGTCTAAGTTTTGTTGCCCTGCTCACAAGCTCAAGGCATTCAGGATAAAAAAAAGGCGCAAGTCTTTATCCCCCTTGGACCGCAAAGGCAAACACTTCAGGACGTTTCATCTTCTTCGGAATCGTCCTCAATGATTTCAGCATCCTCAATCCTGGCGGAAAGTTCAGGCGCAAGGTTGTTGGATTCAATCAGCTTCATCAACCTTGCTTCGACCTCCGATCGATCCATCTGGTCAATGAGCCCATGCTTAATCTCTTTCCTCTCCACCATCAGACCCGCAAGTTTCGCACGCCCGAGCTCTGCCTGCACAGCCGCGCTGTACTTGCCCTCCTCGACCGCCGCATCCCTAATCGTCTTCAAGTCACGCGCAACCTTCTCAAAAGTAATCTCATACTTTGTCTGCTCACCTTCTTGAAGCTGCTGTATCTTCTCCTGAACGTGAGTAAACTTTGGGTTACGCAATAGCTGGGTTGATGAACTTGAAGGGAATGCATAGCCTGCACGATGAGCGCATTCAGTATTAGTCAGATCCTCATAAACATAAAGCTGGATAAACTTCTGCTGCTTCTTGCTTAACGGAATCGTATTCTGTTTTCTCAGCGCGTGTTCATTCTTATCGCCAAGGATATCATCCTCGACATCGATGGGCGCAAATGTTTGTAGCTGTTGAGCGATTGTCATATCTTGATTCTAATCTAATTAGTTTTTCTCATTCAACAATATTTTTTCCCGATGAAACCCAGGTCGAGTATTAGGGGTCACATTAAATCTAAAACCACTACCTGTTAACCCACTCGGCACTTGTACAATCTCACCACCACCCTCAACAAACTTATTCACCCTCTCATCAATCTCCTTGCTCTCATCATCCTTCGTTTTATTTTTACTCATTTTATATCTCATTTTAATTTTAATTTAATTTTTTTCTAAATTTTTTTTTATTTTTTTTTCCTTCCTCTAAGAGGGGAGAAGGGGGTTCCCGTTGGGGAGAACTAATAAGAGTTCTCTCCCCCTCTTTAGAGGTGCCCCTACTGCCCCTTGCCCCTGCCTTATAAATCAACAACTTACAGAGCGTAGGGGCAAGGGGCACGCAGGGGCACGCTGCCCCTACTGCCATTGCTGCCCCTACTATATAAATCAACAACTTACCGACTTATCCACAGGGATAGGGGCAAATCCGAAACACCCCCTTGCCCCTACGCTTTTGCCCAAAAGCAGGTCGGCCCCCAACCTAGAATTTACTTTAACTTCACCTCCTAAATTATTTTTACTCACCCCTTATCCCCCTTCTTTCCTTTCTTTCTTTCGGCCTTGATTTCAGCCAGGGTATCCCTGATCTCCTCGAACATATCAATGATCTGCTGAACCTTTTCCTCACTTAAATCCACCTCAACTGTCACCTTTCCCATTGCTTATTTTCCTTTGTCGGTGTTAAGATTCCAGCACCCTTGCTTTGGGTAAGCCTCGTTATCAATCCCCTGAGTACTCCTCCCCTAGTGGGCTACTCTCCAGGTAACGAGGTTTTTTTTACCTGATCCCTATTGCTTTGTGTGTTTGTACGCTCAATCTCCATCGAGTGTTGTGTTTGCAATACTCAATGGCCTCCTTTGTATTCTCCTCAACCCGATCACCATCCATCGGTTGTAGGAAAAAATGCTTGAAGTCCAGATCTAAGTACTGATTAGGGTCTATACCTTCTTGCGGATAGACCAACTTAAGCTCATCCCCTTTCGTTACTTTAAGTTCTGTGTTTGCCTTGGGACTAACACATACCCAATCAATACCATCGGGCAAATCAACCGTGCCATTTGTTTCAATCGCAATCGAAAACCCGTAACCATGTAGCTTGCTGATTAACTTGTCATCAACCTGTAAACCAGGCTCGCCTCCTGTAAGCACAACCAACAGGTTATCTGATGACGGCCTCCACCAGGTTTCATGTATCTTTTCAGCGAGTTCAAACGCAGTAGGAACCTTAAACCCTCCAATGAAATCAGTGTCACAGAACTTACAGACAGCCGTGCTCCTGTGTTTTTCCTGACCTGACCATAGGTTACAGCCAGCAAACCGACAGAACACCGCTGCCCTGCCTACGTTAACTCCCTCACCCTGTAGTGTGTAGAATATCTCCTTAACGCTATACATTTCTTTGCCTACAGGCATCACACACACCGCAATTTGTGCCGTTGTAACAACTCATTGTCTCCTCCATCTCAAGAACAAGATGTTCATTGATCAATTTTCTTTCCTGAAACAACCCTTCCTTCGTTGAGTTAATCAGGGGTGTATGTATGCGCACGGGGTATAGAGAAGCCGACTCCTGACGATCAAAGAACTCACGCCTGCAATCGGGGAAGTTGTCATGATCATCTTTGTTAGATCCAATATAAATATCATGACAATCCAGCGTCTCTGCCCATCCTATTGCGAGAGCCAGGAAGATTGCATTTCGATTAGGTACGACAGGTGGGCCTGAATTGATCGTGTCTTCACCTGTAAGAAGTGAGTCATAGGGCAGTTCCATGCTGATAATTTTATGCTTGATAACCCCATACTTTTCAGCGAGCTTCTCTGCGTATTCCAGTTCAACGTAATGTCTTTGACCATAATCTATACTCAACGCATAGATCTCATGCTTAGGATCTTTATTGGATTCATCAGCCAGCATCAATGCGCTGTCGAAACCACCGCTTAACAAAATAATCTTCTTCATCCGAGCAACTCAAAGTTTTTATGACCATGCTCTGTTCGGTTCCATGTGGATGCTGAAGCATGAGACTCAATGCGCTCCATAAGAACCATAGCCCTAGCCTTAACGCTTAATCCGCTGACATAAGGCCCTGTCCATCTCCCATCTAATCCACAGTTCCTACCCGCGTTTGTGCTGTCTGCTGAAGATAGGGGGAGATGAGAGAATATGGTTGGATCTAACATCCTCAGTCCATGAAGCTTAACCATCGGTACACCCTTATCATCACAACAAACATCCATTGCCTGACTCATCCTGTCCCACCATAGGTCATTCCCAACAGACTCATAATCACCGGAGGAACCGAAAGCAATTCGCGGGTATTCATTAACCAAAGACTCAAGAACACCTAATGGTTCTGAAAGATGCCAAACAGGAACACCCTTGAACCATACATCAAGATCAACAGTTGATGACCATTCATCTCTCATCTTTTTATTTTCAGAATGATCCCCATCTATCACATCAGGCATCACATACCAGTCAAACCCTGGGTGTCTGTGCCATTCATTAATAAATCCTGCATACCCTTCAAGATCGAAAGGATTGCCTGACCTCCATGCGCTAAACGCACCATTGTCTATGGCGAATGATTGACACAGCTCGGCCACCAAACCAATGCTTTGTGAATGAGCATAGCTGACAAAGGCATGCTTGCCCTGCATACAGACCTCTGTCTTCAAGCCACCAGAAAAAGGAACCCCGTGATAATGAATCATACCCCACACATCCCTTCGCACTCATCCATAAAACTAAATGTGATCTGATCCTTTGCAGGGTCAGCTAGGTCAGCCTGACTTAATGGGACCAGGCTACGGTGAATGTAAAGCTTTTGCGTTGTCTTACTAAACCCCTTTCGTATTCTTTCATCTACCTCTACTGCCTGTGCCCATGACTCTGGGTCATTTGATTGCATATCACGCCATGCTTTGTTGCTGTGATAAGGACAGAATGTGCATGCGCTCTTCGAGGGTAGTTCGTTGTAGCCGTTGTCCCTCATCCACTCAAGGCATTGTAATCTGCTCATCCTGAGCTCAAGCAAAGGCCATCGGTTGTTAATCCACTTCTCCGAAGCATCCTTCATCCGTTGTATCTCATCCTGAGAGATACCTATCCACTGCTCCACTGTGTCAGCAGGGATGCGCTGACGGGGCTTGTAGCCTGCTAGCTCTCGTATCTTCTTAATGATCGGAACGACCTTATACTCAGTTGTGCATTGCCTACGCAGCAACCCCTCACCCAACCCATCAGGGCTACTTGTAAAGAATGGCGGAGTAGCAAATCTCTTTGTCCCATCCATGACTGCTTCAAGAAGATCTCCCTTACTTACCCTGATGACAGGGAAAGGAAGCTGATCCTCTAACCAATCGAGCCACTTGTAAACCGCCTTGGGTTCAGCCATTGTATCTGCGAAGATCGCATAGTCAGGCATCGGAGTAATCTCTCCCTTAGCTGCCATCAACGCCATTACAGATGACTGAACTCCTGCACCAAGGCTTAGTATTGTTAGCTTTCCCACAGATAATCCAACTCATCCTGATGATCCGACCAAAAGATATCGTTAGTCACATCAAAACTATCCAACACCTGTATGATATCCAGGCGTTGCTTGGGATAGACGCTCCTTATATGTTCTTGCGCACTGTACGCATCGTGCATACTTGAATACTTCCCATCCATAAATGGCGTGCCCGACAGAAGCACTACATAATTATTCAAAGTTTATCCTCCATTCTTGGTTGTTTTGTATCCATCTCTGTACCACCAGATGTGACTTGAATCCTTTTCAAACTGCTCTATCTCCTCCTGGTGTCTTGACCAGAAGATATCATCCGTCACTCTAAAGTCTCCTCTGACTTCAACAACTTCAAAACGGATATGAGGATAACGACTTTCCATGTGTTCCTTAATCTCATGTGCATCTTCCTCGATGCTGTAACGGCCATCCATGTATGGCGTGCCGACAAATAAAACAACGTACCCATTCTCTTCGTTAAAACTGTGTCTACCATCACCTTTCATGCGCTTCTATCCTCCATTCTGGAAAGGATGTTCGCTATTCCCTCAATAGATACAAGAGAACGAGATTGAAACTCGATCTCCCATAAGGCTTTACGAATCATCTGAAGTTCATAGTTTCGCTTTGACTCCACACAAGCAGTCATCGCTACGCCTATGTCAATCCCAGCTTCAGCTGCTAATCCTTTAGCCTCAGTTGCCAGTTGGCTTGGGCCATAAGTAACCCACTCATCCTGCACCTTATCCTTATACTCTTGATAGTTAGCTGCTTCCAAGTGATCATCAATCTCTTTTCCAAAAATACTCTCGCTCATCATTCAACCTCCCAAGGTCGTTGCATTTCGTTTGATGCAAGATAGTGCCACACTGCCTGACCTGGCACCGCTTGCGTCTTGACTATGTTGCCCTTGTACTTCTGCACAAAAGACACCGCCTTTCGAGCAGCCTTCTCCCCACTGCTCATGCCCTCTGCCTTCAATGCTTCCTGGGCCAGGATCTCTAACTCCTTACGCTTATAGAAGGTTGTACTGCTCATTGCCTCAACAACCACCTTAGCTATCTTGACTTCATCTTCCTCACTGATCTCTTTCTTTTCCTTTGGAGTCCACTCATTGATTTTCCATAGGCCATCATCAAAGTTAAAGTGCGCGAGATGTTCATCAGGTTCCTTGGCATTGCGCGCCTCGTAGAACATGCTGACCTCGGGCTTCTCACCCCCAAGCTTGATGCCTGAGTCGAACCATCCCGCGAATACACTACCGCCCCGTGCTGACATGAACGTCTTGTCATCCGCTCGCTCCTTACCTGTGTGATGCGCGAGTATGATGCTAACATTGTGCATCTCGATCAGCATGTCAATGCGGTCCAGAAGCTTTCGGATCTCGGTGTTACTGTTCTCTTCGCCATCGAAGAAGTTGATGATGGGGTCTATCATTACGATATCAGGCTGATGAAACGCGATCTCATCACTGAACGCCTGTATGTCTGCATCCTTCATGAGGTTCTTTCTCAGCCTGTCACTGATGATCAGGTTGTTGTAACCAATTCTTGTGAGATCATCGTTGGCGGCGAACCTTCGGTAGTACAGATCAATCCTGCGCTTAAGGAACTCAGCGATTATCTCTGCCTGAAACCAGATAACCTTGAGCGGTTTGCTGAATGGCTCATCCATGAAGTCAGTACCTGTTGTGGCACCCGCTGCGAATGCCCCCAACCAATTTGACTTACCGATCTTGGGCTTACCAAGCAGTAGTACTCTGCTCTTCTCGAAGATGAATGCATCGCCCCAGTACTGCTCGATGTTATCGTCTTTTAAATCAAGCCAAGAGCGATCACTGAATGGTTTTAATCCTAAAGGCCCTGACTCAGGCTTCTCTTTCTCTTCCTCTTCTTCCTCAACAACAGTGACCTGATTGTCTTTTATCTCTTTAAGATCCTCGCTGATCTCGGTGTTCCAAGAGGATGATTCCCAATGCAACACCCCTGAATCCACATCTTCCGGGTGTCGTTTGATGTGCCCGTTGATGATGCTTGTGGTGGTGCGTGTGGTTTCCACCAGGTCCATGGGTGGTTGACAGGTCTGGTTCCAGTCATGCGCTTTGATCATGATCTCGCGCATACCCCATCCTTCTTTCACCCACTTGCCCACGAGCCTGGCGAGCGTATCGTTGCGACTGCCCTCGATGCGCGGGTCTTCAGTCAGCTTATCCCTGATCGTCTCGACTTTGCCGTCGTTATTGAATTCATAAAGTTTCTGTATGTCATCCTCTGTGAGCATGGGTAGTTCATCAAAGTTAGTCATGACAAAGCTGTCATCGTACTCAATCTCATAGTTGAAAGAGGGCACGATCATGATATAGCCACCCTCTCCACGCACATCGATCTTGTTCTTACCGACACTGTTGCGTACCGCTCGATGCGGAGGGATGCTGTAAAAGAAGTGACGCCCCCCTGATGGCGATCGCTGTACCATTGGGGTACGACTGATACCACCTGCCGTGATCCAGTTAGATGCCTCCTCGCTATCGGAATCAACGACCGCGAAGTTGATGCCACAGATCGCAGCCCAATTCGCTTGAGGGTATTGACTATGCCAATGGATGATCTCTTCCCTGGATGGCTGCGTCTTCTGATACGACTGCCAGCGCACACCTCTTGGAGTCTTGCTCCACTTGCGGCGTAGCTCATCCTCTGGCGTGAACGGATTGCGATCACTGAAGTACTTGGGGACCATCTCTGTCGGTGATCCACATGGAATGATGTGCATCCCGTAGTCCCACATATCGAGAAGCAATTCTTCCTTAGCCTCTGGAGACATCTCCTGACCGGATTTTTTATCCAGAAAGAACGGCATCATTCAGAGTCTTCTATTGTTTCCTGCTTCCACACCTTGATCTTTCCACCCTCGATGGTGCGCATAGTAATTTTAAAACCTAACCCTTTGGCCGCTCTTCGTATGCCATGATAGGCGGTCATGTTCTTATCATCTAGGAAGGTAACCGCATCACCCACATCCATTTCCTTTACGAGCTTCTGCCACTTCCCCCACTCTCCTACCCTGTCTGGTAGTTCTGCATTCTTCTCAATCTCTACTTCCATGTTCTTTCTCCTGTGTGTTTAGTGAACGATACACATATCATAATTTTTTAACAATAAAAAAATAAACGCTTGCATAAATTTATGGATGCATTAAAGTTCAAATCTTAGAGAGAAGAGAAAGCGAGTAGAAGATGACAGATGTTAAGTGTTTAGCTTATCAGTATTTGGGCAGCAAACGAAAAAAGAAAGAGATCGACACTCAGATAAAGAAACTGGAACAACAGCTTCTTGACACTGAAGAACTAGGGAACCTCAAGCTCTTATTGAGTAACGAAGGTGGACAGAAAACTTACCAGGGTATAACAGTTGAAACTAAACGTGACCACGTTTGGGATCAAGATCGGTTACATGAAGTTTTTTCTACACTTTCTAATGAAGACTTACCTGAATGCGTCACCGTCAAAAAAACAACCACATACAAAATTGACTACCGTGCTTTTCAAAGCTTTGCCATGTCGCATCCAAACGACAAGACAGTTGAGCTCTTGCACAGCGCGCACTCAATCAAGCTAGGTGATCATAAGATCAAAGAAATCAATCAGGAAAAACTAACGGAGGCAGAAGAATGAGCTTGTTGAATCAAGTTTCAAAAGAAGCAGAGTCTAGGATTATCGATGATGACGGGCGCTTGCCGCCAGTACGAATCAACGTCCAGGGGATCGACGGCATAGGTAAATCAACCTTTGGCGCTGACTCAATCAACCCCATTGTTATTCAAGCTGAAGACGGGCTTGGTTACATCGAGGACGTTTCAAGATTCCCAGTAGCCAACACATGGGATGAGATTCTCAATCAGTTGGAATCGTTAATGAAAGAAGAACATGAGTATAGGACGATTGTTTTGGATACAACGGACGCGGCGAGCAAGCTGGCTGAAGAGTATGTCGTAAGGACCAACGGGTGGAAGTCACCCAACGATCCGAAGGCAGCTTACGGGGCCTACTATGTGGCGGAAGAGAATGTTTGGAGGCACTTGCTCCAAGGGTTTAACTGGCTGCACTCGAACAAGAAGATGAGCGTTATTCTTCTGAGTCATGTTGGCGACAAAGTGGTCAATGACCCCACCGTTGGAGAGTATCGTGCATACCAGATGCGCTCTAATAAAAAGGTCAACGCCTTGATCAAAGATTGGGTGGACTTCAATCTGTTTGCAGACTACGACAAAAGTCTCAATGCGGATGGCACTGCCAAGAGTTCAGGCAATCGATTCCTTTATACTCGATACGCGATGGGTTATGAGGCTAAGTCACGGCTTGAAATTCCACAACAGTTGCCGCTGTCATGGAACGACTTTTACACCGCGTATGCAAATGCGCTCAAACCAAAAACAGAAACCAAAACCGAAGCAGCTTAGGAGGCTAAAACATATGGGTTTTTTTGATAACAAAATTGATGTCAGTGACATACCTGACAACGTGGGTTCAGAACCATTGCCAGAAGGCGAGTACATGATGAAGGCGACTGAGATTGATCCTGATACACCATCTAAAAAAACTGGTGCTGAGATGCTGACTGTTACGTTTGCATTCGTTGACCCTGTTCATGCGAGTAGGAGACCTTTATTCGACTACTTCGTTGTTAACCATCAGGTTTCGTACAGCAAGTTAAAGAAGTGGATGCGCAGTGTGGCCATTGATCCTAATCCTGAGATC
>TARA_R110002051_G_scaffold322950_2_pt1 | contig 10195 bp, 9 predicted proteins | sample TARA_R110002051 | Tara Oceans TARA_R110002051 (sample SAMEA4397023) | marine metagenome | biome: Polar Biome; feature: [MES] marine water layer (ENVO:01000295) within the mesopelagic zone...; material: water (ENVO:00002006), including particulate matter (ENVO:01000060) such as...... | reverse complement strand
TCCCTAATGACTCACGCTGATCAGCCACCCCTCCCGTCAGCGTTCCCATGTCTGTTCTGCTAGGAGTATGGTCCCGGTAACTGTGCTAGCTCTCTAACCATCCCGGCCTCCTTCTTAGTACTCTTAAATAGCCAATGCCTAGTTGTGAGATATCTGTTGGTGTTTTACTCTTCTGTCAGCGGTAAGTAGGCGATTTTCCTCACCCATGCCCGGCTTCCTGCCTCAAAAATTAAATCCAACCAAAAGCTGCGTGTACAGATTGGCACTATCGCTGCCGAGCTGAGTACCACCACCAGTGGCTGAGGCATCCGGGGTATAATGTCCAATCAGCGGCATTACCCACCAGTGTTCACTAGGCGCCCAAAAAGCATATAAGTCGAGCTCCTGCCCACCGGTATTAGGCCCGGCGTCATCTGACAAAGAGGTAAAGTCATACCACATCGCGCCGAAGCTCAGCGTTTCAGAAGGCGACAACGATGCGTTCAGCTGATGAACCCGCGTATTAACATTAAACGGGCCGCCATAGTTAGCGGCTACTTCTCCTTGGAACCAAGTGCCTAACGCACGTCCATTGCCGTAAAAAAGAGTGTCATATTGATCCGAGAAACGGCTGAAACGGTAGCTAACACTGGGCGTCCATGCGGTGTCTGAAAAAGTCCAGCCTGCTTCTAGGTACCACGCGTTTTCGTCCCCGTCGCTGCCATTTTTTTGCAGCGCGTATTGGCCAGAGAGAAACAGGTTTTCGACACCGGCATTGCCTTGCCCCCGCACGCTATAGACTTTAACGTTTTCCCGGTCAGGGTAGAGGAAAGCATAGTCGTCGTCCGTCTTCAGTACATCAAGATAGGAGATGCCAAGCGTACCGCTATCGGTTACACGCTCAAGGTTAGCAACGGCCAGTTCTGACTTGGCCTGTGCAGGGTTGCCTGATGCTAGCCACATTACATCCCCACGCCAGCCTTGCTCTCCCCCTAGCTTCAGCACAGCTGTGTTTTCAAATGACTGGCGTCCTGCTAAATAGTAAGCGCCGCCGCGGTCAAGATCGCCCCCTAATACCCCCTCACCAAAGTTGAGTGCATCGCCTGAGATCAAAAACCCATCGCCGAGCTGGATACGCTGACGCCCCAGAGAAAAATCGATGCCGTCTACCCCCAAGGCAGGCAAGGCATTGCCCGATTTCCAGCCGGCGTATAAATTTTCCAGACGGGTTTTACGCTCATCTCCGGTCGTATAACCTGCCGCATCGCCTTGGCCGGTAGTCGCGCTGGATACCCAGGCTACGTTGGCATAAAACGAGCTTTCCCCTAGCGCATGTGTGGCATCCAGTCCATATTTGGCAAACCCTTCCTGCCAGCCCCTTCCACCGGGCGCACTGGTTTCGCTCTGGGCGTATCCTTCCTGGCTATGAAAGGCCCCCAGCACTACCTCAATGTTGGCACCAATCTGGGTGTCAGTATTACTAAATATTTCAGCAGCCTGCGCACTGCTAAGTGACGCTGCAATTACGCCACTGGTAACAGCAGCAACAGGTAAAAAAGCGGAGTAGCATAATTTCATATTGAAGAGCCCCTTGTTATTTTGTCTTACCCCTTTAATTTCTGGGCAGTCCATCAAGGGTATTCAGTCGTGGTACGCACATCTTGTCTTTGTTTGACGAAAACATGGATTTCCCTGCCGTTTTGACAGCTGATACTGCGTCATTTCCTATCTATCCGCGCATCGGAAATACCTTCTTGCCGAGCTATTTCAGCAGCGCCTCTGTGCGCTCTGGGGAATATAACGGACATTACAGTACTCAAATCGGCCCCGGGAGATAGTTAGGGTACAGCCAGACGACAACCACACCCATACCGAGGGTGAGCTATGAGGAACTACTTCGCTTCTTCGGTATTTTTCTGATACAAATAATACATGAATATTCATGCAATCATCCGCTTCAACCGCAGGCATGGGTTTTAGTACAAGAACATCCTAAAAAGGAGATCTGCTGTGAATGTGCAAACTGCTTATGATTTCGATAGCTGGAATGATGCTATGCAAGCCGTCTGCGGACGTTTTGTAACCCAGCGCGCAAACTGTCCCGAACATTTTGTTGGCAATATTCAACGTTATGACTTGGGTGGTCTCACACTAGCGGACATACGTGTGAACGCTCGCTCAATCCGTCGAGAACGTGGAGTTGCGACACGGGGAGATGATCGCTTCTATTTCCTTGTCTTACAGCGCCAAGGCAATATGGTGATACTTAACAATAATCACTCCTTTACTCTACAGCCTAATGACATGGCTTTACTTGATTCAGCTCAGGCGTTTGAGATGAAGCCACAGGGGTTAATCAATCAATTGTCGATCCATCTCTGCCGTGACGCTGTTGATCGACTTTTACCTGCCGGTACCTGCCGCTTTGGCAAGCTCGAGCAGGCCAGCCTTAGCAGACGACTGCTCTATGGAATGTTTCAGCAGATTAGCAAGGACCACATAACCCTGAGCGAAGGCAAGCAACATGGTGAAGCGCTACAGGATGCCTTGATCAGTCTCTTGCAACCTTGCTTGCACGTTGAAGATGCTATCAAAACGGGGAGCCCGTTGCGGCGTCTCGCCGAGCAAATGATCAATGAAGCATTGATGGAGCCACCTACGCCGGATGAATTGGCTGCCCGCCTGAACGTATCGGTGCGTCATCTCTATCGTCAATTCGAAATGAACGGTGAAAGCATATGCCGTTATATTAATCGTCAGCGCTTGCAGTGCTGCGCCCGCGAACTGACCCAAACTGGTAACGGCCGCCTACCGATCACAACTATAGCCTACAATTGGGGCTTTGCTGACTCAGCGCACTTTTCTCGTGTGTTCAAACGACACTACGGTATGCCTCCAAGGGATTATCGTGCGCAACACCAAAAAATAGCCGATTAAAGGATTTTAATAACGTCTCACCCTTTAACCTGTAAGGTAAATCCTGGTCTGCTGGCATTCGTATATTGCTCTTGAATGTGCTGGCCTTGCAAACCAACAAAGCAGGGGCTCCCGTTGCCGGGATGAGTCGATGGGCGATCATACAGCCAGCGGAACCGGCTCCTATCGCCATGTAGTCAAACGCTTGCTGCACGTCCTATCTCATAAAATTAGCATCTAATGATACACAATTTTCTATTATTAAGGAGAATGTTAAGCAATCACCGGAAACTTAACTGTCGTTTTTTGTCTAGACCACTTGGATCAGCATGACACTTAATTTTTTCCTATCTTTTACAAAAGCTTAAAAACAACCTCTTTGGTATTGTTACGTTATCAAAATACTAACAGGCGCCCCAAGCCTACGAAAGATGAATATTAGAAGTAAGTTAAAATAAAAATTTATAGTTTCTTCCTCATTAGCAGTAACAAGTTGCCGATTTGTGCTAACGCTGCTGGCTCACGAGACGTAGCTTTATTCAATGGCGTGTAGGAAACCACGCTCAAAAACACTCATGGGTGACGTATTTCACAGCACTATATATAGAGGTAGCTGCTGTTTTAAGCCCTGAGGAAAACAACGACGATGCCGAGGTCTACAATGAAAAATAACACACAAATCGACTTTATTTACCTTTCCGAGCAAGACATGATACGCGCCGGTGTGACTGATATGCCCGCTTGCGTGGATGCGATGGAAGAGGTGTTCAGCCTGCTCCACCAAGGTGATTACCGTATGGCAGGCCCCAATAACGACTCGCACGGCGCGATGATTATGTTTCCTGAGGAGTCACCATTTCCCACGATGCCCAAGCCAACGGCAGACCGCCGCATGATGGCAATGCCAGCTTATTTAGGTGGTAGCTTTCGCACCTCTGGGGTCAAATGGTATGGGTCTAACATCGCCAATAGAGATAAGGGGCTACCACGCTCTATTCTTACCTTCACGTTAAGTGATGCTGATACCGGCGCACCTCTGGCTTTTATGTCGGCCAACCTGTTATCCGCTTATAGAACCGGCGCCGTACCTGGCGTAGGTGCCCGACATTTGGCACGCAAGGATTCCAAAGTCATTGGCTTACTAGGCCCAGGTGTGATGGGAAAAACATCTGTCTCTGCCTTTATGGCAGTTTGCCCCTCTATCGATACGATCAAAGTGAAAGGACGCGGGCAAAAAAGTCTCGACAACTTCACCCAATGGGTTAAAGACAACTATCCGCAGATCACTAATATTCAGGTAGTTGATAGTATTGAAGCCGTGGTACGCGATTCCGATATCGTCACCTACTGCAACTCTGGTGAAGTGGGTGATCCTTCAACCTACCCCCTCGTCAAACGAGAGTGGGTCAAACCCGGTGCTTTCCTCTCCATGCCAGCGTTATGCAACCTGGATGAAGGGATGGAGAAAGAGGCACGTAAAGTCCTCGACAATACTGGACTTTATCAGGCCTGGTACGAAGAAGTGCCCAAGCCAGCCCACCACTATATTCCAGTGATTGGAGTTCGCTTTATGGACATGATTGCCGAGGGGAAGATTACTCTCGACCAGCTGGAAGACCTAGGCGAAATCGTGGCGGGCGAAGCGCCAGGGCGAAAAAATGATGACGAGATCATCCTGCTATCCGTTGGGGGCATGCCAGTGGAAGATGTGGCATGGGCAACGTATATCTACCGTAATGCTATCGAAAAAGGTATCGGCGTCTCGCTAAACCTTTGGGAAACCCCCGTGTTGAGCTGATATCAGCCACAGGCATCTTTTAGTACGTCGAACGATTGATCACTAAATAGTTCAGGATAATAGGATAAAACGATGGCTCACATAGTAAAAGTCAAAACAGGCTCAACGTTTGAAGAGCATGCCAGCTATTCACGATTAGTAGCGGTTGATAACTGGATTTTTGTTTCCAATACGGCTGGCCGTCACCCAGAAACAAAAGAGATCCCAGAAGATGTTGTCGAGCAAACACATCAAGTGTTTGCCAATATTGAAACCGCCCTATCGTCAATCGATGCTTCACTGGCGGACGTCGTTATGTCACGCGTATTTATCCAGGATCCGCAAGATGTACCGACTGTTATGGAAATTATCGGGCAAAAATTTAAAGGCGTTGATCCAGCCTCCACGGTAACGTGCCCCCCTCTGGGCTCAACCGTTTATAAAGTCGAGCTCGAAGTCACTGCTTATAAAGGGGCTTCTCAAACAACAGCAGACTTGATCAATACGGCTGCAAAATAAGCAATTACTTACCCTGCTAGTGCGGCCCCCCTGGGAGTCCGCACCTTCTAGTAGGCTAAAGCACACTCCTAAGGACACCGGCTTTATGGCTCCGTCAATAATCCCCGTCGAGACATCACAACATCTGCCTGTTTCGACAACTGTCGTAATCATTGGCGGCGGTATTATCGGGCTCACCGCCGCTCTGACCTTGGCAGAGCGCAACATTCCCGTCGTCGTACTTGAAAAAGGCCGAATTGCTTGCGAGCAGTCATCGCGCAATCTCGGCTGGATTCGCAAGACGAGCCGCCACGCAGAAGATATTCCTCTAGCCCAGGCCGCTGACCGCCTGTGGGCAGAGATGCCTGAACGTGTCGGTAGCGACGTCGGGTACCGGCAGTCAGGCATTATGTTTGTGGCCCGTACCGACGCCCAGATGTCAGTCTATGAAAACTGGTTAAACTCTGTTCAGCATCTTTCATTGGACTCCCGACTGCTTAGCCCTCATGAGATAAGCGATATGGTACCTGGTAACCGTAGCGACTGGGCTGGTGGGATCTTCACCCCTTCAGATGGGCGAGCAGAACCGACGATCGCCTCCAGCGCGATTGCTAAAGCCGCTATCGCCAAAGGAGCCGTTATTGTTGAAAATTGCGCAGTGCGCACATTATCGACATCCCAAGGCAAGGTCGACGGCGTGGTTACCGAAGCCGGCGAAATTCGCTGCGATCAGGTACTTTTAGCGGGGGGCATGTGGTCACGGCGTTTCTTAGGCAATCACGGTGTCTCGCTGCCTACGCTTCCTCTCATTTGCTCTGTTCTGCGCACAAAACCCATGGAAGGTCCCACTGATATTGCGGTCGGTGCGCCCGATTTTTCATTTCGTAAGCATCGGGACGGCGGCTTTATTATCACTCAGCGAGGTGCGTTGGATGCACCGCTAACGCTGGACCATTTACGGGTCGGTATGCACTACATGAAGGCGCTGCGTGCCCAGCGTAGCCTTCTACGAATAGGACTCAACAAGCATTTTTTCACAGATTTAGCGCTGCCACGCCGTTGGTCCGCCACCCAACGCTCACCCTTTGAACGCGTACGGACGATAGATCCACCCGCGAACCAAACTCTCATCAACGAGGCGTTAAACAACCTGACAGCAGCATGGCCAGCGTTCGAGCAAACCGAAATCGAACAAACGTGGGCAGGCATGATCGATATTACACCGGATTCCAACCCAGTGATCGGTTCGGTGGACACGCTTCCAGGGCTAACGGTAGCGACTGGGTTTTCCGGCCATGGATTTGGTACCTCACCAGCTGCTGGTGAGTTAGCAGCCGACCTTCTCTCTGGCAACCCACCGATCATAGACCCAACGCCCTATCGGTTTGATCGATTTTCATAATTTTGGTTACATTTAACTAGCGGGCCGCGCGCTGACAAATATCGGATGGCAGCTCCCTAAAAAAGCAGGCGTATTCACGGGTAAAGTAGCTGTGGTGGAAAAAACCTGGCTTGTAATTCGCTTTACAGGGTTCCGCAATAAAGGCCTGTGTACTGCATTAAGCCGTAAGGCACGAAGATCATGCACTGGTGGCTGAGCTGGGCGGTCTCGAGCTCCGAGCGCAAAACTATTGTAAACGCTGAGTGCCGGGTACTGCTTTCTTTGGCACGTCAGCGACAACCTCTAGGTGTTGGTGCGTTCAGTGTTTCTCTTGGCCGCTTTCTCAACCATAAAAAAGTCAAAACTAGCCTTCCACATTACGCCTTCTTCACTGCAGGGTAAGTAGTCGATTATTAAAGAGTCCTTCACCCCAAAAACAGCATCCGATATAAGATAAGGGTCTCCGGAGACGAATGTATGCGTTACGATGCGTTCATAGCGGCTATGGTTAAGCATGAAATGCATGTGGGCAGGACGCCAGGGGTGACGTCCGAGCAATGTCAGCATCTGTCCCACTGGGCCATCGTCCGGAATGGGATAAGGCACAGGTTTGATACCGGTGAACCAATAGCGACCATCGGAACCGGTAATGAATACTCCGCGATTATTCCAGGTCGGCTGCTCTCCCGGTTGCTGGACATCGTAAAAGCCCTCGCTGTTGTCTGACCACACGTCGATTCGCACACCTTCGACAGGGTTACCGTCCAGATCAAGCACGCGGCCCTCGTAGAGACAGGTTTCTCCCTTACCGTCCAGGGAGATATTGGCACCCATTTCAAGTACTGGGGCACCATCCACATGGAAGGGGCCGAAAACCGTGTTCTCAGTAGCACCAGGGGGGCGGCGGTGCTGGATCGCATCTACCAACATCGAGACGCCTAGCGTATCAGAGAGCAAGATGAACTCCTGGCGTTTGTCATCGCATATCTGACCGGTATGGGTAAGAAATTCAATAGCTGCTTCCCACTCCTCCTGGGTGAGTTCGACATCTTTGACGAAGCTATGTAGGTGTTTGATCAGTGAGGCCATGACCGCTTGCAAGCGCGGAGCGGTCTCTTTACTCATGCGACCGTTAACTGCCTCGATGGAGTTTTCTTCAGTGAAATAACCTATTCTGGCCATACTGTTTTCCTTGCTGGGGCCTCGCTTTGACAAGCCATGATTGATCATTCGGGGCGGGCACCGCTCCAGGCATACTGTAACAACTCACGTACCGCTTCTTGCTCGACAGGCTGAGGGTTCCAGTAGGGGCTCTTCATCGCCAGGCCAGCAGCCAGATCCAGTTCGGCCTCGGTCAACCCTAGTTCCTTGAGCGCCAGGGGGGCACCTAGGGATCTGGCAAAATCGTAAAGCCCTCCACCCAACTCACCACCAAATAGCTCGGCAACGGGTGTGAGTACATCCTTTGCAGCCCGAGCGTTGTAGGCCACAGTATGAGCTAGCATGATGGCATGGGTTTCGGCGTGGGGCAGATTGAAGCTCCCGCCCAAGGTATGACACAGCTTGTGATGCAGAGCCATACCAACCGTGCCCAGCACGGTACCGCATAACCAGGAACCGTAGAGTGCTTTACTGCGAGCTTCCACGTTTTCTGGCCGCTCAACGATGACGGGCAGAGCTTCCTTAAGGCTGAGAATACCCTCCATAGCCATCAACGTGGTGATAGGGTTGCGATCTTTGGCGTACAGCCCTTCCACAGCGTGGGCCATGGCGTTTAGACCGCTGGTCACGCTCATTGATACCGGTAGCCCTAGAGTCAACTCGGCGTCGTAGATCACGACTTCAGGCAGAATCGATGCATCCTTAACGGTAGTCTTCACACCGTTCTCTGTCTGCCCCAGTATCGGAGTAACCTCCGATCCGGCGTAAGTCGTGGCTACGACAACTTGAGGCGCATTATTACGGTAAGCGATCGCCTTTCCTAAGCCAATAGTGGAGCCCCCCCCTAGCGCAACCACACAGTCAGCTTTCACTGCAGCAAAGGCTGTCATTGCTTGCTCAGTCACCTCTACAGGGGTATGCATAGCCGCTTCGCTAAAGACGCCAGCTCCCAGTTCTCCCAACTGATGACTAAGGCGCTCGGCATCCTCCCGCTGAAAAGGAGTCGACAGTACCAGCGCTCGGGTACACTCCAGCCGGCGCACCTCATCAGCAATTTGCGCCAAACTGCCAGGGCCGAAAACAATACGTGCAGGATTGGTAGAATATAAAAAAGAGTATGGCATGCTCTTACCTAGACTGTTTAGAGAATGCAGTGGGCTCAAGGTATAGTAATAATGAGCCCACAAAGCTTTTAATAACCTTACAAGTTATATAATCAGGGTTTGAGCAACATTGATTGAGAAGGAAAGTCAGACGCCCAACCTTCCTTAAGAGGTGCAACAAACACATTCTCTGTACGTGTCCTAGTAATTCTCCATTTACCATCAGACTCTTTGCGAAAACCATTATTCAATCTTGATGAGCGAAGCAGTGCCTTACCATCAGAGAATATCCAGGGTTGGCAGTGTACCCATTGGCCTTCCGCTGTATCACCAGTCACATGAATTTGCTCTGATGTCAGATAGTGAACGTTTAGCAAGAGCTTAGGGTCTTGGTCTTTTTTCCAAAATCCTTCGAAATGCTTACGGATAGCAGCAGCCCCTTCTGCGCGACCAAATTGATTATCGTAATATTCTCCAACGCCTTCCCATACAGCGTCCTCTGTATACAAATCCATAATCAAATCAATTCGCTCATCATCACTTTGCACGCCATACTCGGGAATCGGCGTGTCACATAAAAACATATAACGTGCTTGAATACGGCGAATTTCAGCTTCTGCTTCGAGTACTTCGATACGTGATACCAAGGCTTTCAGTTCGTTATCAGATACCTGTGTCATTTTAATCTCCAAGTTTTTGCGGCGCGAAAAACACGCCATCTGTCTTATAATTAGTCTTAAGAAAGTAGTGCTTTCTCAAGCCTACTTGCCAATGAATTCAATGTTTAAGCAGTAGTACCAAGGCGTTCGATTACTCGCCCTAGCCCTGATTTGATTGTGCTTATCTCGGTTGGCTCTAAACTTTCGAAGAGACGCTGCTCGTAGTCATCTGCCATAGCCAATAAGCGCAGCGCTAACGTCTCTCCCGCTTCGCTGAGCAGGACACTTCCATCGTTTGCTAGAACCACTAGCGCACGCTCTTGTAGCCCATTCAATGTATCGTTGAGATCCGCAATAGGCTGGGCCACAGACCGGGCCAAATCTTCGACCCCTAGAACACCACGATCCGCCAGTAAGGTCAGTACTCGCCATTCATTGTCATTGACTCCGAGGCTGGCGAGCCGAGGATAGAAATCGCCGCGATAGGCGGCGAGGGCTTCGCGCATCAGGTAGAGCAAATGCTTACCCAAACGACCATTCAAGGAACTCTGTTCATTCACAGGTAGCAACATGGGATGCGGTTCAGGCACCGCATAACGGCCATTGTGGAACACGAGCGCGCTGCCCGCGTCCCGATAAGCATAACGCACCACTTCACCAACAATAATAAGGTGATCCCCACCCTCATAGACGTTCCAGGTACGGCACTCAAAATGGGCCG
>TARA_R110002051_G_scaffold87393_2_pt1 | contig 10198 bp, 12 predicted proteins | sample TARA_R110002051 | Tara Oceans TARA_R110002051 (sample SAMEA4397023) | marine metagenome | biome: Polar Biome; feature: [MES] marine water layer (ENVO:01000295) within the mesopelagic zone...; material: water (ENVO:00002006), including particulate matter (ENVO:01000060) such as...... | reverse complement strand
GAATTCTACATCCTGCCCGATCCGCCCCGTGATCTTGGCACCGTGGCCGATCCCGAACTGGAGGCGTTCTTTGCCGCGACGGGCGCGCAGATCGACGTGACCGAGGAGCCACGCGCGTATTACAACATCAAGACCGACCGCATCCACATGCCGCCGATTGGCACGTTTTATCGGGCGGCGGGGTATTTTGGCACCTTGGCCCATGAGACAATCCACTGGACTGGCGCGACAAAGCGGCTGGACCGCTTGGGCCGGTTCAATGACCGAAAGGCCTATGCGTTCGAGGAGTTGGTCGCGGAGATTGGCAACTGCATGCTTTGCGCGCAGATCGGGGTGGAGCCTGAATTTGACCAGAGCGCCGCCTATGTCGAAGGGTGGCTTGAGGCGATGAAAGAAGACAATCGCGCGATTTTCCGGGCCGCGTCCGAGGCACAGAAAGCCGTGGATTACATTATCGAGCGCACTGCGCAGACCGACCGGATGGCCGCCGAGTAACAGCCAACATCACCGCAATGATCGATGCCCCCGTCAGCAGGCGGGGGCCTTGTTGCGTTGTGGTGTGATCCAGGTGGTGGGCGGTTTTAGGATGACCTGTCGGCGGGCAACCTGAAGGCCACCCGCCAACAGGCCCGGCGCTTCGCGCGGACGCACCTCTAAAAGAGGTGCCAAAGTTGCGTTCGTTCTGACTAGTCGCTGAACACGCTCTCTATGGTTGTGGGTGGTGGCGCTAGACGTAAAGCTGAAATCATTTTAGAATCATAATATTGATACACAGGGTGCGCTTGAAATTCGATCTAGACTAGGTGCACAGAGTTTTGAGGTGTTCTACTTGGACGACAAAGATCAGGAAATTTCACAGGTATCATTTTTCCTCGCCAAGCCGGAGAACACCTTCGACACGGTTTTGGATGCCGAAGCAAAGCCGGAAGAACATGACGAATTCTCCCAGCTTGAAATCGAAGTTGGAGGTGCCAGCTGCCGGTTCATTTACTTCGAGACAACCAGCCACAAGAAGAACCCAAAGTGGCTAGATTTTGTTAACACGCAAGCCGAAGACAAGTTCTCCTTCAGCGCAGTTAGTAAGAACCCCAATGGTTTGCTGATGGTATCAGTAGATGATCGTGTGCTCCTAGCTACATTTGGGCGATCATCCACAAGTCTATTGGACAAGAAAAAGCTGGAAAATGATTTTGGGATTCGCACGGCGATGAACATGTGCGGCAACGAAGAAATTCGGCAGACCAAGAGTCAGAGCAATACGATCACGACGACACAAATCGACCGCCAAGTCAGTAGGCCCTCCGACTCGTTTGTTTTCGGTCTGAGCGAAGCGGAGGATTTAAAATACATTTCTGCTCACATGAAGGGCAACAATCTCATAACGTTACAGGGGAAAGACCGGCTTACCATCAAGGTTCTCGGCAAGGACAAGTTGACTTGGGAAAAACTTATCGACCAGTGCAAGGATTTTCTGATTGCTTATGCGAAGGAGGACTTCAAGGGGCTATTCCCAAATTACAAGAACTTCACCCCTGCGACAGAAGAAGAGGCCACACAGCTCGACATGAAGCTGGTAGATGCGATTAAGAACAAGGCGCTCGACAAACTTCAGCTCTGCATTCCTGAGTTCATCTCCGACGATGATTTTAGCTTCTCCTATTCAAACAAGAAGACGCAAGAAAATCTAATTTACTCTCACCTTGATGTTGCTCAGCTATATGAGCACATAGACTTGCAAAAAGCAGATGCTAAATATCTGAAAAACAAGTTAATTTATGCGTACTCTCTCGAAGAAGATCGTATCCTACCTTACAGGAAATGGTCGATTTATGACTGTCTCCTTTTCGAAGCGGAGATCGAGGACGCTTGTTTTATCCTGGCAGATGGAAACTGGGCGCGCGTCGAGGATGACTTCTACGAGGCGATAATTGAGTTTGCGCAGAATAAGGTGAAGGTCGAAGACTGTTTTGATAACTGTAAGAACATCCCGATCAACGATGATGCGGATATGAAAAATAAGGAGGAGATTTTTAACAACAAGGCCTGCGACGCTAATCCAGACTGGGTGAAGTTTGACAGGGCGAAGCTCCAGATAGGCACAGGAAGAAAAGACAAAGAATTCTGTGATATCTTGGCAAGGTTTGAAGATGGCGTCGTGGATATTGTCCACTGCAAGCCTTTGAAAGACGCATCGTCCATGAACTACCTGTTCTCTCAAGCCAAATTCTATGGGGATGCGTTTCTACAAGACCAGATTTTCCTAGGGGATATCAGAAGTCATATTGATGCCTCTACGTGCGCGGAAAAACAAGCCTATCTTGATCATATCAAGGAGGAAATAGAGGCCATTCATGGGCATGATTACCGCGTTCGTCTTTGGCTACTCTATGACTGGAAAGAAGGCGTTCCAACCCTTGAAGGAATACCCCTTATTGCGAAGTATGAGATGATGCTCATGCACGATCACATGCGCCGCGTTTGCAAGTTTCGAGATATCATCGTCAGCTTTGTCCCAGTTAAGAAGGTTGCCTACAAACTAAGCAAGAAGCCTAAAGCGGCCTGAGGTGGCTGCCTCTGGGTCTTCCCATGATTCCTGAGCTAGGTTGAGGCCGCGCCAAAAACGGTCGTTTTTGACCCCCTACCCTGCTCGACCAAAAATCAAGCTGTTGATAGGGACAAAAACCCCCGCCAGAACCGTTTGAGTTTTGGGACGTTTATGGCACCATCATCGCCATGATTATCGGATACGCTCGCGTCAGCACAGACGACCAGAAGCTCGAAGCCCAAACCGACGCCTTGACGGAGGCCGGAGCTGAGCGCGTGTTCGCGGACAAGATTACCGGTTCGGCCAGGTCGCGGCCCCAGCTCGACCAGATGCTCGACCACCTGCGCGAGGGCGACGTGGTGGTGGTCACGAAATACGACCGGCTTGCGCGATCGCTGCGTGACCTTCTCGACATCGTGGAAGTTGTCGCGGAGCGTGGTGCAGGGTTCCGATCCTTGGCCGAGGACATCGACACGACCACCCCGGCAGGTCGTCTCGTGTTCCACGTGTTCGCATCAATCGCCCAGTTTGAACGCGAGCGGATATCGGAGCGAACCAAGGAGGGGCTAAAGGCTGCTCGGAAGCGTGGCCGGGTGGGTGGCCGCCCCCTTGCCCTATCGGCGGCGCAGCGCGACGAGGTGAAGCGCATGCGCGATGAAGAGCACCGATCTCTGGCCGAGATTGCTCGACTGTTCAAGGTCAGCACGAAGACAGTCAGGCGCGCCTAGTTATTGCGTGTGACATTCGCGGGCACAGTAGTAGCAGCCGTTCACCTGGCGATGATGCTTTCTGGCTTCTGCCACCGCAGGGCGGCAGGTTGAATATTCGCCGAGATAGGTTCTGTTGCTTGTTGGCATGAATGAACATCCGAGCGCGTGAACCTCGTGGTCACCGTTTGCCTGCTGATTGTTGTTAACGTAGTAGCGTGCCATGAATATTTCCTATTAATTGCAGTCTCTTAAATATGATTTCTGGTCACCCGACGATCAGCTTTCTTTGACCGTGGTTCGCGGGTTGCGCTTCGCTTGGGCCTCGGTCACGAAGCGACCGGACTTTGCGCTTCGGGCCGAGCCAGTTGACCCTCCACCCGTTTTCTCGAATACCGTGGTGGACGGGCTCCGATTGCCATGCGCCTTCGTCACATAGCGCCCGGTGATCGCGCTACGGAAATGTCCGCCGTCGCCCGATTTCTTCACCATTCCAGCCTCCATATAATGTGATTCAAACTCTACTGGGCACCATATCACGATTCTCAATCAGCACAAAGAGAGAACATTCTTCTGTCAAGACTGCTTGCTGTTCGCGCCAAGATGACGTGTGGGGCTTAAAGATACTTGAGCACTACGAGCACGCCCACGAGCCCAACAATGGCCAAGGCCGTAACGCGGGCCACTGTCCCCCCGGCGCTGAAGCGGATTTTCATATCCGCCCGCTCAAACTCGAACGTGTAGTGATCCGGCTCCTTCATGCGACCTCTTTCCGATGCATCCGCGCGACATAGTTCGGGTCACGGCGGGCGAAGCCGGACAGCCGTTCAACGAGTGGCGACAGGTTGAGGACAGACCTTGTCGTGCCATCCTCCAAGGTTTCAGTTTCACGCTCGACCAGCTTTAGGTCCTGCATCTTGCGGATGCTCCGCTGCACTGTCCTGGCATCCACCCCCATCCGTTCCGCGATGGTTGCACTACGCGGGAACGGGAGTTGTTCGCGATACCACCAGTGCATTGTGATATTGATGAGCACGAGCATGTCGGTCGGGGACAGGCCCAGCTCGACTTGCTTGCGAAGCAGGATATCCGGGAGCGTTTGGAAACCCGCCTCAGCGGCATCTTCCCACTTCTCCACGGCACGTTCAGTTGTTCGAGGCGCTTTGTTCATGTTGCCGATATAGGAGAGATTTCGTCTGTTTAAAATAGATATCTGTTTATAGCGACACTTATGTCGGAATATCTGGCGGCGCAGGTGTCGTAACCCAGCCTTGGAAACTCGGCGAAAGACCTCTTCTGTGAATACGCGGCCCAACTTGTAGTGTGCGCCTGGACCTGGCGCACAAGATGTGCTACGAAGAAACAAATAAGCAACGTCGATGCGGGGGAAGTGCAAATGTTACAAGAGGTTACGGAGAATCTGCACCAGGAATTGGGCGGGGGCAAGGGTAGCGCCCAGAGGGGCACTTCGAACCTCTACACGATGGTGGACCTCTTCGCCGGGTGCGGAGGCCTGTCGATGGGGTTCGAGAACGCGCAGTTCACGCCCGTGTTCGTGAACGAGCTCGATAAGGACGCCATTCAAACCTACCTTAAGAACCGTCACCACGAGCTGGGCGGCGAGAAGTTCGCGGAAAACGCGGACCTTCGCTGCAATGACGCCCACGAGCTCCAAGGCGACCGCCTGGAGCAGCTTGTGTCCGACCTGTCCTCGCTGAAAGAGGCTGATTTTCGGTTCGACACGGTGAACGCAGAAAGCGGCGGCGGCAGCACACTCGACGTGTTGGCCGGTGGCCCGCCTTGCCAGGGGTATTCCGGTATCGGAATCCGCCGGTCCTACGCGGTTGATCGTAAGGAAATTCCTTCGAATGTCCTTTATGGTCGGATGGCGCAGATCATCCATCGGCTACGCCCCCGGATTTTTCTTTTCGAGAATGTTAGGGGCCTGTTGAACGCGAAGTGGACCCGCGAAGGTGGCGAACCGATTTGGCCGGACGTGAAGGCCGAGTTTCGGAAGATACCCGGCTATGAGGTGCGATGGTCACTTGTCTACGCAAAGGATTACGGCGTTCCGCAGAACCGCCCCCGTGTTCTCTTGGTCGGTATCCGCAAAGATATCCTCGATGCCTGCCCTTCCATTGACCCGAAGGCTGACCCCGAGGATGCCGTGAAATGTGGGTTCTTACCTGCCGGTCAACCGGGCACCTTCCCGCACTTGAACGATTTGCTGGGCGATCTCGTGGACCCAGCCGTGGCTGACACGCTGCGCTCCGCCCAATTCTCTCCCGGCAAGTTCGAGACGACGAGCTATCCGCGCCCTGCCCGAACGGCGATTCAGAAGCACTTGCGGACACCTCCCCCCTGGGACCCGAATGGCCGGGTGAGGCTTACAGAGCAGGAATATTCCAAGCACAAGTGGGCAGTGGTCGATAAGTTCAACCACATGCTCGCCAATGGTGGCGAAATCCCCGAGCACTACAAGACCCGGAAATTTTCCCAAAGGGTGTTGCCCGCACATTGGGGCAACAAGGAACCGCACATGACGGCGACCTCTTTGCCCGACGATTACGTGCATTACTGTCAGCCCCGCATCCTGACAGTACGGGAATGGGCACGACTCCAACTCTTTCCCGATTGGTACCGTTTCGCAGGTAAGCGCACGACCGGCGGCATCCGCCGCGCAGGGAACCCGCTCCAAGGCATCTTTGATCGGGAGGTGCCCAAGTACACCCAGATCGGCAACGCGGTTCCCGTTGGTTTGGCCGAGAAGGTTGGCAAGCACTTCCGGGGGATTCTCGACCAAGCTCTGGGCAAGAGGTAAGGCCGTTCATGCCGCTTAGACCGCTCACCGAAATCGAACGAAGCAGGATCAAGCGACTTACGGCGGAATCCGTCGATATCACGCTGATTCAGCCGACACGGACAGGACTCGAAAAGTCGATTCTTGACGCGACCGCCTCTGTTCGCAACTTCCTGCGCGACCGCGATATCCACGACTACGAGCTCCAAGGACAGGGGGCCACGGAACATGGTGTGAAAATCGAGGCTCTCTTGATGGACGAGCGCAATGCCACCCATTCGACAGCCTCCCTGTACCGCCCAAAAACAAAGACGGGCGACCCTCGTGTCTGGTTCACGAAGCTCCCCGCTTATGCCGACCCTGACGACATGATGGCCATAACGGCCCACGAGGGCCGTCTGGTCGTCATCAACCTCACCAAGGTAGATATTGACCACGTTCTCGACGTACAGCGCTCAGGTGCGCTGTGGGAGCTCCTGAGCGAGATAGACAGCGAAGCGACAGAGGTTGCTGAAGAGCTTTTGGAAAAGCTCCGCGCCATCGCCCGGGCCGGTCTGGTGCCATCCGTGATGGATGCCCGCGCAGACACGGCCATTGGGCGTACCTTGGAAACGGCCCTTGGCATCGCGATCAACTCCGCCAAAGAACCAGACTACAAGGGCATCGAGCTCAAATCCTACCGTCGCGCCCGGGGATCGCGAGAGAACCGGAAAACGCTCTTCGCGCAGGTACCGAATTGGAACATCAGCAAGTTCAAGAGCAGCCGTGAAATCCTTGATAATTTTGGCTACTGGCGAGAGCCAGATTACAAGCTCTACTGTACGGTCAGCACCCGGACGTCCAACTCGCAGGGTTTATCTTTCGCCCTTGATGACAAGGCAGGACTCCTCAACGAGGTGTCCGATCAACGCGAGATCGGGGCGTTCGCCTCTTGGTACCTGAAAGACCTACGGGAAAGCCTTGCCAAAAAGCATAACGAGACGTTCTGGGTCAGCGCGGACGTGCGAGAGGTCGATGGACGCGATTACTTCCGCTTTTGCGACGTCATTCACACCCGCAAGCCGATTGCCTCGCAGTTCGACATCCTGATCGAGCAAGGCGAGATTACCATGGATCACCTCATCAAACGCAATGCCAAGGGCCGGGTTTCCGAGAAAGGGCCATTGTTCAAGATCAACAGCCCATCCCTTGAGCTTTTGTTCCCGCCGAGCAAGACCTATGCCCTACTATGAGAGCGGTCCCCTGCCCTGCCGCAGTCTGGTCGTGTCTCAGTTTGAAATTTGACGGTGCGCCGCGCGATTTCCAAAGTCATGCTTAGCGCGAAGAATGGAGGGATTATGACTGATCAAGAGAAAATTCTGTGGGACCGCCTCGCCGACATCCACAGACGCGTGCAATGGATGGCTGATGAAGAGGCGCGTTCAGCTTGGGTGAACGGACAAGCCGCGCAGGGCGCATTGATGCCTCAAAAGATGGAACTCATTGATGAGGCGGAAAAAGTCCTCGGCAGGATTGAGGCAATGAACGATGCCTAAAGGCCCAAAAGGGGGTGTGATGCCGGAGAGTGCAGGATCCTACGCTTGCGTCCGCCGACCACGAAGAATGCCCATGAAACAAGGGCTCTTTGCCTTTTGGGACTTTCACATACCTGCGTTTGTGACACTACGCCTAAAAGAACCAGAGCGGGCTAAATTGTGTTTCATAACCCATGTCTTATGCCCGCCATGCTGTGAACCAGCCTAAACGTAGGATTCTGCACCGTCCAGCATCAGACCCCGTTCACGCCAAACTTGCCACGCCTCAAATACTCATTTACACTTTTGAGTAAATACACAAAAGAGGCAGAGCTATGAGCATAATTTCCGTCCTGAATCCGAAAGGTGGCTCCGGCAAGACCACCATCAGCACCAATCTCGCCAGATCGCTGCACGAGATGGGACACTCGGTTCTGATTGTGGACAGCGATCCACAAGGCAGCGCACGTGACTGGCACGCAGCCAGCGAAGACAATCCCATCGAGCTGGTCGCGCTGGACCGTCCCAACAACGTCAAGACATTAACCAGTATGGCAGCAAACTACGATTACGTGGTAATCGACGGTGCGGCAAAGCTAGAAGACATGATCGCCGCGTGCATCAAAGTCAGCGACTTCGTTCTGATCCCCGTTCAACCATCGCCATACGACATTTGGGCCGCGTCGGACCTGGTGGATTTCATCAAGGCTCGCCAAGAGGTCACAGACGGATCGCCGCGTGCCAGGTTTGTGGTCTCCCGTGTCGTAGAAGGAACCCGGCTGGGCAGTGACGTGCGAACCGCACTGGACGACTATGCCTTGCCTGTCTGTGAGACGACCATAACACAACGCCAAATCTATCCTCAGACGGCATCGGAAGGGCTGACCGTATTTGACGCCGACAACGGGAAGGCGAGAGCGGAGACCACGGCGCTGAGTAACGAGATACTGGCAGTGCTTACTGCTGCGACACGGGAGGTCGCGTGATGGCCCTTTCCGCTAGACGTCCAAGCCGTGGCGACGAGGCCCGCAAACGCATCCTGCACGAAGTCACCGAGACGACTGAAAAGAAGAAGCGCCTGAATGCCGAGATCGAGGAGGCACTTTATCGCAAAATCAAGATTAAGGCGGTTGAGGAGGGTCGGTCAATCTCCGACATCACCCGTGATCTTTGGTCTGAGTATTTGAGCAAATGAGTGTTTGAGTAAATACTCTACCAGCCGTTGCGGCCGCGTTTCTTGAACCAGCTCTTGCAGAAACCGAGAAATGCTGCGTCCGGGTTCTTCGGTGGTTCTTTCTGTCTGGCAGCGTAGCTTCGCCACTCTCCGACCAGAACCTTGATGTCCCATGTTGGAGCCAATTCCCGCGCCCTTTCCAGTGTATCTGGCGAGAGGGGCAGGACATAGCCGCCGGTCAGTCTGTCCTGTTCTGGTTTGGGCGCATAGTTCTCCAGAAATTCAGGTTTGGGCGTTACAGTGAGGATGTCTGCTGCCATTCGGAAGGCATAATCCGGCATGTGGTTGTGTTCCTCGTCAGCCTTACAGATTGCTTTGACGAGCCGCCGAAATTCCTTATCGGAAGATGTGGAGCCGGTTCGGTCCTTCAGCTTGTCCAGACCGCATTTCCATTCCGGTTGCGTCCCGCATTGCTTGCGTGCCAGCTCATACAGACGGCGTTCCAAAGGCTTACGAAGCTGGAAGTAGCGACGATTGAGCGTGAGAACGTCATCCCCGGCAATGGCGTTGAAGACCCAATCGGAAAGGGTAACTTCTAAATCGAGCATCCGGCCATCGCGGGTTTCGCGAACAATGCGGTAGCGGTCTATCAGGCTAAAGCCGTCAATCTGTTCCACGCCGCCCGTTGTGATGTTAGTCTCGATCTGCGTTCCTTGGAGACGTTCCAGCGCGGCTTTCAAACCGCTATAACCGGTTCCCGCAACTGGACGGTTTGTGGCTACAAGTAGGTCGTACGCCTTGAACCGAAGGGTTCTGTGAACCTGTTTTCCGTCATTCAGAGCTGCCATCACTTGAGAGATGCAGTAGATCAGCACGTCACGGTCGTGGACGGTTGCAAGGCCGATCACGTTGGGCCTGATTTCCACGTAGCTTTTTCCATCAGTAGCCACATAGCGTCGTTTTTTGGTGTCAGGCTTGGTCGAAAGGGTGAAGATCGGATGCGCCATCGACGCCATGTCGCCCTTGGGCGCAGCGTCGAAGATATCACAAACGAAGAAATCCCCCTGCGCGTGTCGCAAAGGGAGAAGAGGCGTCCGATCCGGTTTCGTAATTTCACCCACCATGCCACTACTATTCGTAATTTCACACACCAAGGCAAGGGGTCGTAGTATCACCCACCACGCAGACTTTCGTAAGATCACACACCATCTTTCGTAAGATCACACACCCTTTATCGTAATATCACCCACTGGAAACTCAAAATAAACCTGATTAAGTAAAGTTTTTCAATAACATAGGTGGGCGCGCGATTCGCGTAACACAGAGTCTAACACAGATATAACACCCAGCATCTGAAGCAGAGCCTATCACCGGATGCGCTTCAACCCTCACCGCTGGTAGAACACACACGCATCGACGCCCGTGGTTGTCGTAGTCCAGGACGCCCCGAGGACAGCA
>TARA_R110002051_G_scaffold6985_2_pt1 | contig 10199 bp, 3 predicted proteins | sample TARA_R110002051 | Tara Oceans TARA_R110002051 (sample SAMEA4397023) | marine metagenome | biome: Polar Biome; feature: [MES] marine water layer (ENVO:01000295) within the mesopelagic zone...; material: water (ENVO:00002006), including particulate matter (ENVO:01000060) such as...... | reverse complement strand
TTTTCGTTGTTTGGACATCACTTCGTCCAAAATTCGTTTAAAGGCCAAATCCTTGTTTTGTTCATCCCTGTTGTCAGCTACTTTCGATGGATAATCTGGATGAGCTTGTATTGATTTGGATAGGCTGATAAACTTCATACGCTGCGCCTCTGGAGTAGCTTCCCAACCATGAAACCATCTTTCATTAAACGACTGTATAATTAATTCCAAAGGATCTTTTTCCTCATCAGTTCCATGTGCTCCTCGGGGATTTGGATTCTGGGAGTCTACAACGCTCTCCGATTCATCCAGGCCAATAGCCTCGTTTAAGCGTACCCTTTCCAGCCCATAAGTTGATAGGTCAACAGAACTCAATAGTTCATCTAAAGCGTCTATTTGAGCATTTTCAATAGGTAACTTGGGGATTAAAAACTTAAGAAACCAATACAGTATTTCCCAATTAACCACGTTAAAGGGAAGTATCGAAGCCATCTGCCGATAAATTTTCACGAATTGCTTAGCCTTAATTTTAAAATCGGCCTTTTCATCATCTTCTAAGTCTAAACCATTTTTAAAGCGTTCAGCAGCTCGTTCAATGATTGGACTTAAAATTTCAGCATCCGCTTTATTGAGAAATTTTACAGTAAAGTCTTCTACTTCACTCCATTCATATACACCAACATCATCCAAAATATCTTTTAGTTCGTGAAGCACATTTACATCTGTTGCTTCACTTAAGGAAGTAGCTGTATAAAAAGGATCAAAAGAATTCCTAATGTCATCTGTAGTGTTAAAAAAATCGAGAACAAAAATGTCCTCAGTTTTCTTCCCTAATTTGTTAGCTGCTCTATTTAAACGTGACAATGCCTGAACTGCTAAAACACCTTGTAGTTTTTTGTCCACATACATGGCGCATAATTTAGGCTGATCAAAACCAGTTAGGTACTTACTGGCAACAATTAGAAGGCGATATTCATCTTCATTAAATTTAACACTGGTATCCTTTTCGGCAAAGCCATTCATTATAGCCTCGGTATACTCAATCCCATCAACGGTTTTTTCTCCTGAAAACGCAATTGCTATTTTAAAAGGAGCACCTTTATCCTTAAGTATGGCCTGAATGGACTTATAATATCGAATGGCAGATTCAATACTTTGGGTAACTACCATACCCTTTGCTTTACCTTTAAGCTTCTTCTGGTTTACTATTTTGGGAATAAAATGGTCCAAAATAATCTCCGCCTTTGTATTTATGGTTTGCTGATGCTGTTCTACATATGCGCGCAATTTCTTCTGGGCTTTTACCGAATCGAATAGCGGATTATCCTCCACAGATTTTTGAATTTCATAGTAACTTTTCAGTGTGGTATAATTGGCCAGGACGTCCAAAATAAAGCCTTCTTCAATGGCTTGTTTCATAGAGTATAAATGAAAGGGTCTAAAACTGCCATCATCATTCTTAACCCCAAATTTCTCTAAGGTAATAGGCTTTGGTGTGGCAGTAAAAGCGAGATAGGAGGCATTTCCTCTCATTTTTCGGGATTGCATGGCCATTACTATTTTATCCTGGGCATCGAGTTCCTCGTCTTCAGAAGCTTGCTGCCCCATGGCGGTATTCATACTGTCATGGGCAGAGCCACTTTGGCTACTGTGGGCCTCATCTATAATTACAGCAAAACGTTTGTCACTCAAGTCGGCAATACCATCAATGATAAATGGAAATTTTTGAATCGTAGTGATTATTATCTTTTTTCCCTGCTCCAAACTTTCCCTCAATTCCTTAGACGAATAGGCTGGAGCGATGATGTTTTTCACTTCTGAAAAATCCGCAATATTCTCGCGTATTTGTTTATCCAATAAGCGTCTATCAGTTACTACGATTACCGAATCGAATAAGGGTTGTTCTAAGCCTCTATTTCCTGGGGTCTTTAAATTCTCAGGATAGGTTTCTATTAATTGATAGGCCGCCCATGTTATTGAATTTGATTTTCCAGAACCTGCTGAATGTTGAATTAGGTAGGTTTGTCCAACTCCATTTTTACTGGCGTGGCCAATTATTCTGCGCACAACATCCATTTGATGGTAACGTGGAAAGAATAATGTTTTTGTTTGTAATTGATCTTTCTTTTTGCCATCCAACCGCACAAAATGTTGGATGATATTGGCCAAACTTTCCCTTGTAAATACTTCGTTCCACAAGTAATTGGTTTTATGACCAATTTCCCCAGGAGGAAGCTCCGGATTTCCCTTGCCATGTTTGTTCCCTCTATTAAAAGGCAGAAAAAATGTATCCCGGCCATTTAACTTTGTAGTCATATACGCTTCATCGGTATCCACAGCAAAATGAACCACACAACGTGAGAATTGCAAAAGAGGTTGATTGGTGTCCCTTTGGGTCTTGTATTGCTGCTGTCCGTGTACTTTGGCATTTTGCCCGGTCCAATGGTTTTTTAATTCCATTGTAACAATGGGCAAACCATTAATGAACAGCACCAAGTCTATTTCTTCCCTAGGATTGTCTTTGGAATATCGCAATTGCCGGGTAACACTGAAGCGGTTTTGCTCAAAACGGTCTTTTATGGTCTGGCTACTACTGACTAATGGCAATTGATATAACAAGGTGAAATGGGCATCATCTACCTCCAGCCCCTTTCTAAGCAAATGTAGAACCCCGTATTTTTTGATCATACGATCAAAACGCTGTAAGATTTTTAATTTCCAATCATTTTGCTTTCGTATTTTTTCCAATTCTTCTTTTTGGGTAGTTTCCAAGAATTCCCAGAAGAATTGCTCATCTATAGCAAATTGAGCGTTAAAGTGGTGTGGTTGCCCTATATAATAACCATTACCGGAACGATATATCTCTCCTGATTCATTTACACCATCAATGCTAAGGCCATTCGCTTCTATATCTTCTTTGCATGTACCTGTCAAATGTTTCTCGATGGATGATTCTAAAGCTTGTTCGTTGGTTTGGCTATGCATTATTATCTATTTAACGGTGAAAAAACAAGCTGCATTCCTCTAAAATGTTCTTGATGAGTATCAGTAGCTTGATCGTACGTATGTTGTTTTATTTGATACATTAAAACTTGATTAGTTTCTTCTAAATACTTCTCTAATAAATCAGTTCTGAAATAATGGAAATTTTCAGAATTTAACCCGTATTCGGTTAAGTACTCTTTAAAACATAATTCTAGATCAGAATCCAAAATTTTAGTATTAGCGGAATCTACAGTAAGTTTTAAATGCTTGCCTATATTAGATGCCGGAATATCACATCTTAATGAAGGGATTTGTTTCGAATCTGATTCCCATAGAAAATCCATAATGGTTGGTTCATAATCAAAGTAACAAGTTTCATGAACAGTTTCTTTTACAACTTTTCCAACATCCTCATAGTTAAAATTTCCAGATTCTCTAACTTCCATTACATCGATAGTTCGTTCAATTTCCTTTGTAGTTGTAAAAGGTAAATAATGACTTTCTTTTTTGATTATTGGAATGCTATCTGCCCAATATAATTCACCAAAATACGTTTTTGACATTGATCCATTACCATGAAGATCGTGTTTCCAACCGAACTCTCGGTTTTCTAATTTTTCTATGTGTTCAATAACTTGATCTTTATTTACAAAGTAAGATTGGGCTTTGATCCATGATCTTGTCTTGTACTTCTCATCTAACTTTTGATCAATATCAGCAGACAATAAAGTGTAGTTGTCTTTATTATAAATCGAATTTAAAATGTTATAGTTCGACTCATTTACCCAAGCACCATTATCTATAGTGCGCTTCTCAAAAAAATCAGTTTGAATAAATCTTTCTACAATTGGTACATGCTCATCGTAGCTTGGTTCTATGTCTGCATCACTTAACCTTTCATAGTGTCTCTCGTACGAAGAATCTTTTTCAGACCAAACGCCTAATTTGTTTTTACTTAATAAATAACCAGCGTAATTAAAATAGGCCATCCAAGAATATTTTTTTCCTAACCTATCCACTTTTGAACCGTTTCCTATCAAACTAGACCCTGCATAGAATGAATATTCTTTTTCAGATAAATCTTCGATATTTGGAACATATCCTAATCTTATTAATTCTTTATAAATATTTGCCGTATGTTCATTTCTATTTTCGTGATTTAAATTATCAAGTCTCGGAATAGTATAATGAACGAAGTCTCCCGATAATGGGTCTGGGTTTGGGCTAGATTTCCACATAATAGAACTCTTTACGGCATTAAAATCTTCTTCATCTAACTCAAACCAATCATCCTTTATAAAATTATATGTTGATAAACGTTCTAAATCCTTTTCAGGCAATTCAAAAACACCCTTATAAATTGCTAAATCGATAATATGTTTATAACTATCAATAACTATATAATTGTAAGTTGGATTGGTTGGCTCTAAAGCGAATTGTAAGTTAAAAAGGCCTTCTGCAATTCCTTTTAAAAGAATTTGAACGAATGGTTCATTATTTTGAAGGCGCATACATACACCATAACAAACGAGAGCGAGTCTTTCTTGGATGTAAGTACGTTGAGCATTGGAATACTCTAATATTTTGTCCAAAATTAAATGTGGGAATCTTTCAAAAAATCTAATCAAAAATCGAGTACTTTTATCTCTCAAATCTCGAATTGTGGTCTCTGATAACCAAATAGCAACTTCTAATTCTAATCTATCTTCATAAACTGCTTCCAATTGATCTGGATTTATAACATAGTAGTCTAAAAACTCTCTAAATTCAGAACTATTTAAGTAAACCATATAAGTCCACGCAAAATCAAGTGCATAATTGTCAAGTTTTAATAAAACCTCTTTAACAAATAAAAAGTTAATATTTGATTGCGGATCATAAAATGTGCGAGATGAATCATTAATTAATGTTCTAACCTCTTCCAACGAATAGTCCGTTTCTAATAATAAAGAAGATAACTTTTGGTCCTTATCTGAAATTTTTGATCGTAATAAATTTAAGGTTGCAAATTTTTTAACCACATCATCATCTATATAATTTGTAAACAATAACGAATTAGAATCACTTTGTGCAATTAAAAATTTTAGGATATCATCTTTTAACTGATGGTGTTTTCCACTATTTCCTAAAATATAATCCTGAAAAAAATCTGATTTAACAACATTATCAACACAACCTTTGTCAGCAATTAATTTGTTAGCCAGTAAATAGCCTCCAACTTCCTGTTGGGTATGAATTATTACATCCTGTCCATTTAGGTTTTCATCTAAATAAATCAAATACTCTTCCAAAACTTCAAATCCAATGGTGTTTTCAATCGTTAAAACTTGTTCTCCCTGCATCTTTTCATAATACAACTGAATTGGAACAAATGCTTCTAGTTCATCTAACATTTCTTCAGAAACTCTTTCAAGGCCTTCTATTACCTGATTTTTGGTTATTAACTTTAGTTTAAGACGCGTTTTATCAGCTAGAGAATCTTTATAGGTGTCAAATACTTGTTTAAATCCATCTAGTCCCAGAAGAGGTTCGACTTCGTCTTCTTTGTCTCCATTAAGCATTTTACAGTACAAGTCTAGATATAAAGGTGTACTGAAATAGTAAATATCTGTTGGTTTAACAGGTTCAACGTTTATTTTATATTCATGAAAATACTTCTCTACAAGCTTATCTAGATTATCACTGTTAAATCCGTTAAGATGAATCTCATTATAAGGAATACTGTTTTTAGACCAAATTCTTGAAATGTATGAGGTTCTTAATGTGACAACCAAATATAGATAAGAGTAATTTTTGAGAGTTTCAATAAAATTATCTAGACTATTTTGCCATAACATACTAAAACCACTATGGGCAAAACTGGTTTCATTTATACCATCAATAATTAATGTAACTCTGCACTTATTTTTTTCTCCCAATTTATTTATTCTATCTAGAACTTCTTCAATTAGATAATTATCAGGAACTAAAAGGTTTTCCATAAATAATTTATCAAATCCATCTGGATCACCATTAAAAGATTTACCTGCAATAATTATAACTGGTTTATTTTGCTTTAGTAATTCAGTATATAAGAATGCGGAAAAATTAGACTTACCCATCCCAGCGTTTCCATGAATAAACTTAGTTTGTGAGTATTTTTGATTCTCTAATAATCTGTTTACACTTTTAAGCTGTGTAACTATTTCCGTTAGCCTTCTAAAAACAATAATTATTGCAAAATTATCTGATGGCTCTACTTCAATAAAGCGATACTCTGGATTGTACTCTTGTAATCTTTCAAAAACATAATCTTCAGGTATTTCAAGATTCGTTTTGTCAAATGTTTTAAATTGAAGTGGTAAGATTAAACCTCCATTTATAATTTCTTGATTTTCTTGAATACTTCTTAGAAAATCTTGGCTTTTAACTTCTAAAAATTCTAACTGTTTATATTGCTTTGAATTCTTATTAATTTCAATTCCTTCTGTATATAATAAGCTTTTAAGATTTTGATACACATTATTAAAATCCTCTATCCAATCAGCTAAAGTTCTTAATTCATTAGTCAAATAGGGAAAATGATCATTATTCAATAGTATTTCATTAATAAGTTTTTGACCTGAATTTCTGTCTTGATCTACAAAAAGGTTTTCATTATATTTTGAAGTAAACTCTTTATTGAAATGCCTTGTTTTTAGTTTATCAAAATAATCATTATCAACATCAAATGGGTGACGCACTATTTGAATGTATTTTTGAGTAATCCACTGAAAAAGGCCAAAATTTCTAATCTTTGTCATCCCCATTGAAGGTTTGGTTAATATTTTGGAATAACCCAAAAAAGTTTAAGGTCTTTCCTTTTTGTTCGAATCTTTGTTTTTCTAAATAAAGACAATAAAATATTATCAATAACACAATACCAACATTAACATAATTAGTTCCACTAGCGAATCTATCAACAATATAACCTGAAATAGTTTTCGCTATCGAACCATAAGATTCTTCAATTTTTATATAATCTGGCTTTGCTTCTAAAGGAATATTTGGCACACTCATTTCAAATATTAAAAAAGTGAAAGCTCCAGAGCCAACTATTAAATACAACCATCTTTTACGTAACAACCAATCCTTTAAAAAACCCATTTTATTTTCTTATTAACACACCTTCACCTTACCAGTCACAACATCATTTATCAAACTGCTTTTATACTCCTTTAGCTTTTCTATTTCCTGTTGTTTTAAACTAACAGCAGTATCAATTTTCTTTGTTTCCACATCTAGGAAATTGACTGTTTCTATTTGTTCTTCTTTTGATGGATACCAAACTGTAGGTTCCTTTAAAATAGACTGTGTGATACTATACACTTTTACACCTTTAACTTTTGTTCTTATTTGATTTCTGAAAGATTCAGATTCAAATTCGTAAGCAAAAAATCTTGCTTCTATTTCGAATTTTGGTGTTGCAATAACTGTATGATAACCTGCAAAGATTTCATCTTCGCTTTTTAAATATGTAAAATTGCCAGAGCCTTCAATGTCTTCTGATGTATCTGCGAACACAAAATCACCTTTATTTATTAATGCTTTAGGATTACTCAACAAATATTCTTCTTCAACACATTTTAGTTTGTGAATATTAGTATCTATCTCAAAACCATATTTTGAATGTATTTCTCCATAGTTTACGCAAAAAACACCTTCATCTCTTAAGTTATCTTTTGTAATAGTTAATCCTTTACCTAGATTGAAAACATATCTAAAGCGTTTTACTTCCCAATGCTCAGGAATCTCACCAATCCACTTCACACCAGAGTCTTTTAGTTTTACCGTATCATCTAAACCACGCGTAACGGCTTTGTGTATTAAAATTTGTTTGCGTTCTTTAAGCAAATTTATTTGTTGCTTTTTAATTGCAATAGCCTTGTCTATTTTGGTGGTTTTATTATTTAAAAATTGGGCTATTTTGGTTTGCTCTTCTAGAGGTATAATCAATAAGTCTACTTGCGAAAAATTATCAAACCTAAGTGCTTGACCATCTCTAACTAGATTAGAAGTACTACTTAATTCACTTATGTAACTTTTACTTTTAAACAAGTACTTAAAAAATGAAGTTTCAATATGTTTGATAGGTATTAAAGGAACATAAGCGGAACTTACACATCCATCATAATTACAAAATTCAATACCACCCTGAAAACTTCTCATGCTTATCACAAAATCGCCTTTTTTGACTTGTTTTAGTATTTCTGGATTAAATTCAACTTGAGTTACCTTTCTCCCTTCTAATTCCATATATTTAATTTGAGGGATAACTCCATATTTTTGCGATGCGGTAAGCTGTTCGTCATCTTTATTAGCTCTCACTTTTCTGACTTCAAATAATCTTTTACTTCTTACCAATTTCCAATGCTCTGGTATTTTTCCTAGCCACCTTGCACCTGAATCTTTATACTTATTGTAACGTTGTATTTTATTTTCCGTTTCTACCATTGCACCAAGTTTAAAATATCCGCAATTAAACCATCACTTTGCTTTTCTAGTTCTAAAATATCTGCAGAAACCTGTTCTATGTTTCGTAATGGTGTATGCTTGTAAAAGTATTTGTTAAAGCTAATTTCGTAGCCAATTTTGGTAGCGTCTAGGTTTATCCAGGCTTCATTAACATGTGGTTGTACTTCTCGTATAAAGTAACTGTGTATGTTATCTTTAAGTGGTACGTTTTCTGTGTCTCGTAGGTCGCTTTCGGTTTCGTAAACCGTATATTCTGCTTTTCTACTTGTAGCATAATACCCAAAGTCTGCTAAGTCTTTTTCTTCGCAATCTAAATGTGCCAATAGTTTGGTTAACTTATCACCAGATAGTTTTTCTACTTTTTTAATGACTTTTTCAGCATCTGCACTGTACCAACTTACGGCATTTAAAATGGCTTTTTTATCGCTTGCGCTAATGTTTAGTTTTTGCTTTTTAATTTCAGCATCTACCAGTTTTCTAAAGGCATTAAAATTTGTGTACTCGGCTTCACCAATGGCTTCTAACAATATAGTTCCTGTTTTTACCAGATTCAAGTGTTTTTTCCAAGTATCTATTTTGGTCAATTTCTTCTTATTGGCAGAGGAAAGGTTGAGCTCGTTTTTTTCGCACCATTCTAATAAGTCTACTTCGTGTTGTTTGGTGTTGGTGTATATGCTGTCTCCAAAGGTTTCATACGCATACTGCATGGGTTCTTGCAACACTCTGTCATAACGCAAGGTTTCTATACGTGCTGCAGTAAATTGTGCTTTTAAACGTTTTGGGCGTTCAATTGTGGCTTTGTAGTAGCCAAAATCAGCGTTATCAAAAACCTGAGCGGAAATACCTTGTTCGCCTTCACGTTCAGCAACGCTCATTTCCGTATACGCTTTTACGATTTCGGTAATATGTTCAGGTGCAAACTCACAGTTTTTATTTCCTAAGTTTTTACGGAGTTTTCTATATAATTGGCCAGCATCAATGAGTTGTACCTTTCCTTTTCGATTGGCAGGTTTGTTGTTGCTTAATATCCAGATGTAGGTGGTAATTCCTGTATTGTAGAACAAGTTATTTGGCAATTGTACAATGGCTTCCAGCCAATCGTTTTCTATAATATAGCGGCGTATGTTGCTTTCTCCACCACCGGCATCCCCTGTAAATAGACTACTTCCATTATGCACCGAAGCAATCCGCGTTCCTGTTGGACTTTGGGTCAGTGGTTTCATCTTAGAAACCATTTCCATTAAGAACAGTAATTGTCCGTCCGAAGATCGTGGTATGGCATCCACATCTTCTTCAATCCCCCAATAGTTATTCAGTTTTATTTGAAAACGTGGGTCTATAACATCACTACCATCTTTTATGTATTTCTGCTCACTAGACCATGATTTACCATATGGCGGATTGGAGAGCATAAAATCGAAGGTGGTACCTGCAAATTCATCCGTGGACAAGGTAGAGCCAACTCTAATGTTTTCAGGATTGTTTCCTTTGATCATCATGTCGGACTTACAAATGGCATAGGTCTCGTCGTTTATTTCTTTTCCGTAGAGATAGACATCCCCTGTGGCCCGTATTTCCCCTTCTTCATCCTTTATAAAGTTCTGGGATTCGGTCAACATACCTCCACTACCACAGGCAGGGTCATAAATGGTCATTACTGGTGGGAGCTTGTCTTTTATCGGGTCAAAAATAATGTGGGTCATGAGATCTATAACTTCCCTAGGGGTAAAGTGTTCCCCCGC
>TARA_R110002051_G_scaffold293534_2_pt1 | contig 10203 bp, 9 predicted proteins | sample TARA_R110002051 | Tara Oceans TARA_R110002051 (sample SAMEA4397023) | marine metagenome | biome: Polar Biome; feature: [MES] marine water layer (ENVO:01000295) within the mesopelagic zone...; material: water (ENVO:00002006), including particulate matter (ENVO:01000060) such as...... | reverse complement strand
TTTCAAAGAAGCAGTAATTAATGGAATAGCACCTGATAAAGGACTCTATTTTCCAGAATCTATTACTCCTTTGCCAAAAGATTTTTTCGATAACATTGAACAGCTTTCTAATCATGAAATTGCATTTCAAGCCATTAGACAATTTGTTTCAGATGATATTAATGATGAAAAGCTACAACAAATACTAGACGAAGTATTAGATTTTGATTTTCCAGTAGTCGATATTTCTGATAACATTGCTGCTTTAGAATTGTTTCATGGGCCTACACTTGCTTTTAAAGATGTTGGTGCCCGTTTTATGGCACGTTGTTTAGGACATTTTTCAGAAGGTAATTCTAATGAAATCACCGTTTTAGTCGCAACTTCGGGAGACACTGGAGGTGCCGTTGCGAATGGTTTTTTAGGTGTTAAAGGAGTAAAAGTAGTTATACTATACCCTAGTGGTAAGGTTAGTGATATTCAAGAAAAGCAATTAACAACCTTAGGTCAAAACATTACAGCTTTAGAGGTTGAAGGTACTTTTGATGACTGCCAAAATATGGTTAAAACGGCTTTTTTAGATAAAGAAATTATTAATAAAAGGCAATTGACTTCTGCCAACTCCATCAATGTAGCACGATGGTTACCACAATTATTTTACTATTTATTTGCATACAAACAAGTAAAAGTAGACGACATTGTATTTTCTATACCTAGTGGTAATTTTGGAAATATATGCGCTGGAATGATTGCAAACCAATTAGGTATGCCTGTAAAACAATTTATAGCCGCTACCAATGTAAATGATGTTGTTCCACGTTTTATGGAAACAAAAAATTATGAACCGAAACCGTCTATAGCAACAATATCAAATGCTATGGATGTTGGTGACCCAAGTAATTTTGTACGTATTCGTCATATTTTTAAAGACGACTTTAAAAAGTTATCTGAAATACTATCTTCTTACTCTTTTACAGATGAAGAAACCAAACATGCTATGGTAGAATTGTACAATGAATATACTTACATTGCAGACCCACACGGTGCTGTTGGTTATTTAGGTTTAAAAAAATACTTAGAAGATAATCCAGATTCTTATGGCATATTTTTAGAAACTGCCCACCCAGTAAAGTTTTTAGATATTGTTGGTGATACTATTAAAGAAAATATAGAGATTCCTAAAAAAATATTGAAATTAATGGGCAAAAAGAAAAAATCTATTAGTATTAGAAAGTATGATGAACTAAAAGATTTTTTACTCACTAAATGAGATAATCATCTTCAAATACTTGTTTGAAATTTTAAGTATATAACACTCTATACCTCGTTGTTGAACTTCCACGAGGTTACTCTTCTTAATCGAGTTTTGGTAATTTAAAATCATCTAAAGGACTTTTTTGTAACATCATAGCTTCAATAGCTTCAGCTTTTCTTGGAGCCATTGCGGAAAGATTTACGGGTCCGTCTTTTGTGATTAAAATATCATCTTCGATACGTACGGCAATACCCCACCATTTTTTATCACAATCACTACCTTTTGGAATATAAATTCCTGGCTCAACAGTAATTACAGTGTTTTCTTTAAAAATACCGTAAGTACCTTTATCATGAACATCTAGACCTAAATAATGTGAGGTGCCATGAGGAAAATAAATACGCACATCTTTTGCCTCTTTAATTATTCCTAGTTTTAAAAGACCATCAGTTACCACCTCTGAAGCGGCTTTTCCAGGAGCTTGAAATGGTGCATCAATTACACTTGCTTTTATACCCGCTTCTTGGGCATCATAAACAATATCATAAATTAATTTTTGTTCTTTGGTGAATTTACCGTTTGCAGGTACAGTTCGCGTAACATCAGCTGTATAACCATGATATTCTGCACCTAAGTCCATCAAAACAAGATCGTTCCCAACATGTGTCTTATTATTTTCAATATAATGTAAAATACAGCCATTATTCCCGCCACCAACAATTGAAGGATATCCTTCATACTCTGCACCATACTTTTTATAAACATATTCATGCACCCCTTGAATCTCTGATTCTGACATATTCGGATGCATTGCTTTCATAATTTCTATTTGTCCAACCGCCGATATTTCAATGGCTTTTTTTAGTAAGACTAATTCCTCTTTTGTTTTTGTCTCTCTTAATTTATTCATTATTTCTCCTATCATAAAAGAGTTTAGGTTACTTGATTGTAATTCTAAAGATATCTTGTCCTTAAATTCTTTTCTTAAATTATCATCTCCAGCATTCACATAACCAGATAAAAGTTCATCACTTTTTAAATCTTCAAATCTATTTAAATAACGCCCTAATGTTTGTGCAACATTGGCACTATTTTCTATCGCTGTTGATTTTATTGTCGCATAAAATTGTTGCTTTCTTCCATCATAATTTTTAGGATAATATGCTTTTTCTTTAAATGCTTGAATAAGATGATATAAATCAGCACTATCTCCATTATCTCTATAATCCTCTTTGAAATCACTAAAAAGAACGTTATCAAATGATTTAAAATCTATTGGAGCACTAACGAAATCTTCTCCATTAAATACATTACTAAATCCTAATTGACTCTTCACACCTTCAACACCGAGTCTCTTTCCTGTCCATTGTTCTGCTCTAACATCCTTTTTTTGTGCAAAAAATTGTTCATTATATGTAGTGCCATCTACTCCTGTTTGGTCTGAACTATAAATAATTAATATCGAATTGGGTTCTCTATATCCTGTTAAATAATAAAAATCAGGATCTTGATGATAGATATAATCAACATCATTTGCTCGATTTCTTTCTGCATTCGCAAAAAATACGGCAATGCTATTTGGCGGCATCATTTCTCGAACCTTTTCACGTCTTTCTTTATGGAATTCTGATGACAAAAAATCTGTTGGAGTATCTTGTGCTACTACGAGAGATGATAAAAGGATAGCGAAAAATAGTGTGAAAAATAATTTCATAATCTTTTAATTATAAGGTTGGAACATTAAGGCGTTCAAGATAATCAAGAAATTTAACAACAACTAAACCGTTTAAAATTTTATTTAAAAATTAAAACTCTTCGCTTTTAAAATAATCACCAAATATAAAAACAATGAAAATTGAGCATCTTGCATCAGTATATTTTCAATAAATTTGTAAACAAAATTAGATAAATGAAAAATACCGCATTAACACATATTCATGAACAATTAGGTGCAAAGCTTGTTCCCTTTGCTGGCTACAATATGCCTGTATCTTACGAAGGTGTAAATATAGAACACGAAACAGTGCGTAAAGGGGTAGGCGTTTTTGATGTTTCGCATATGGGTGAGTTTCTAATTAGTGGTCCAAACGCATTAGAGTTAATTCAAAAAATTAGTTCAAATGATGCTTCAAAACTTGAAATCGGAAAAGCACAATACAGTTGCATGCCTAATGAAAATGGAGGTATTGTTGATGATTTGATCATTTATCAACTTAAAGAAGAGCAATATTTATTAGTTGTAAATGCATCAAATATTGATAAAGATTGGGCTCATATATTAAAATACAACAAAGATTTTAATGCAGAAATGCGTAATATTTCAGAAGATTATTCTCTTTTGGCAATTCAAGGTCCAAAAGCTGTTGAGGCAATGCAATCGTTAACCTCAGTAGATTTATCTGCTATTAAATTTTACACATTTGAAGTTGCAGATTTTGCAGACATACCTTATGTAATTATTTCTGCAACTGGATATACTGGATCTGGTGGATTTGAAATTTATTGTAAAAATGAGGAAGTAGAACAAGTTTGGAACAAAATTTTTGAAGCTGGTGCAGCCTTTGGTATAAAACCAATCGGCCTTGCTGCAAGAGATACCCTACGTTTAGAAATGGGCTATTGTTTATATGGAAATGATATTAATGATAACACTTCACCACTTGAAGCTGGTTTAGGTTGGGTAACAAAATTTACTAAAGATTTTGTAAACTGTGAAAACTTAGCAAAAGAAAAAGAAGTAGGTTCTAAAAGAAAATTAATCGCTTTCGAATTGGACGAAAGAGGGATTCCAAGACATGATTATGATATAGTAAATGAAAATGGAGAGAAAATAGGTATCGTCACCTCAGGTACAATGTCACCATCAATGGGTAAAGGCATTGGTTTAGGGTATATTCCAATGGAATATGTTTCTATAGGTGCTAAAATATATATTCAAATCCGTAAAAATGCTATTCCAGCAACTCTAGTTAAGTTACCTTTTTATAAAGAATAAGAATGGATTATAAAGCAATTTTGCATCAGATAAATAAAGAGGCAAAAGCTTCAAATGATAGAGGGAAAGTTGCAACTTATATTCCAGAATTATCAAAAATAGATCAGTCTAAGTTTGGTATTCATTTGATAGACGCAGATAAAAATGAGTTTTCGGAAGGAGATGCTCAAGAGAAATTTTCAATACAAAGCATCTCTAAAGTTTTAACTTTAAGTATGGCATTCGGGTTGGTTGGAGATTCTTTATGGTCAAGAGTTGATGTGGAACCTTCTGGAGACCCATTTAATCATCTATCACTTTTAGAATTAGAGAACGGGATTCCGAGAAATCCTTTAATAAATGCTGGTGCAATAGTCATAGCAGATATTTTAATTTCTAATCTGGAAAACCCAAAAAAAGATTTTTTAGATTATGTACAAAAAATTAATGGTGATGAAAGTATAGATTTTGATTTGAACGTAGCGAAATCTGAGAAAGAAACTGGTTTTAGAAACTATGCGGCTGCCAACTTATTAAAATCATACAGTAATTTAAAAAATGAAGTTGAAATTGTTCTTGATTTCTATTTCCACCAATGTGCAATTCAAATGAGTTGTGCACAATTAACCAAAACATTTTACATTTTCATGAACCGTGGAAAATGTATAAAAGATAAAACATACTTAACCCCTAGTCAAGTTAAACGTATTAATGCAATTATGCTTACCTGTGGTTTTTATGATGAAGCAGGTGAATTCGCTTTTGAAGTTGGTTTACCAGGAAAAAGTGGTGTCGGTGGGGGTATTGTTGCGTTGCTACCCCATAAACTTTGTGTTGCAACTTGGTCTCCTGGATTGAATAAAAAAGGCAATTCAAAACTTGGAATGGAAGCTTTAGAAAAATTAACAACAGCTACAGGTCAATCAATATTTTAGTTTGGAAAAAAAAAAGATACTTATTCTTGGTGCAAGTGGTTTCATAGGTAATGCTATTTATAAGGAGTTATGTAACTATTTCAATACTTATGGCACTTATTTTTCTACACGAAAATCTTTTGAAAAAAACCAGCAATTCTTTAGTTATAATTTAGAAGAAGATGATATCTATGAAATATTAGAAAAAGTAAAACCCGATTTTATAATTTCAGCTTTAAGAGGGAATTTTACAGCTCAAATAATTGCGCATCAACATATGGTGGAATATGTTTTAAAAAATAAATGCAAGCTTTATTTTATTTCGTCTGCTAACGTTTTTGATGCCTATAGTAAATATCCATCTTATGAATACGATAAAACCTTGTCAGAAAGTATTTATGGCCGCCTAAAAATAAAGATTGAGAATATGTTATTGAGAATACCTAAAGAAAAAATGGCCATCTTACGAGTGCCAATGGTATTTGGTAATGGTTCACCTCGCGTTAAAGAAATGAAGACAATCATTTCTAACAATGAGCCTATAGAGGTATTTCCTAATCTAGTGATCAATGTAACCCATGACAGTAAATTAACGCAGCAAATACATTATCTCATCAATAAAAATAAAAGTGGTATTTACCATTTAGGTAGTTCAGACTTAGTTCATCATGAAGAGTTCATTCATGAAATTTTAAAAAGAGTAGGTAATTTCAATCCGTTATTTAAAAGAGTATTTACAACGAATGAAGAGCGTTATATGGCTGTTTTACCAAAAGAAAATAAACTTCCAAAAAACTACCAGATTACATATGAAGAAATTATTAATGACCATGTAATTGGCTAAACTATTTCAAAATCTTAACTTGCTAGTATCTCTTTAAAAACAACAAAATGGAAAAATTAAATTTAATTGAAATAGAAGAAAAACTTGAACAACTTGAGGGTTGGGAATATATAGATGGTGCTATTGAGACCTCATTTCAGTTTGAAAATTTTAAAGAAGCTTTTGCTATAATGACTCGTATTGCATTTGAATGTGAAGCACAGGGACATCATCCAGAATGGACAAACACTTACAACTCGTTACATATCAGATTAAATACGCACGATGCTGAGGGCGTTACCGAAAAAGATTTCAAACTAGCAAAAAGTATTGAAAGTATTATAGAAAGTGAATAATTCTCGTCGAGAAGAAACACTTGTCCAACTAGTAAAATGTATTAAATTTGTACCACTAATTTTTTAATCTAATTTAGAAATGGGAAGAGCTTTTGAGTTTAGAAAGGCACGTAAAATGAAAAGATGGTCAGCAATGTCTAAAGCCTTTACACGTATTGGCAAAGATATTGTAATGGCAGTAAAAGATGGAGGACCAGATCCGGATGCTAATTCAAGATTAAGAGCGGTAATACAAAACGCAAAGGCGGTAAACATGCCTAAAGACAATGTTGAACGCGCAATTAAACGAGCGAGTGACAAAAGTTTAGGTGATTATAAAGAAGTTCTTTTTGAAGGATATGCACCACATGGCATAGCTGTTTTAGTAGAAACTGCAACTGATAATAATACCAGAACGGTAGCTAATGTTCGGAGTTATTTTAACAAATGTAACGGTAGTTTAGGTACTTCTGGATCCGTAGAGTTCATGTTTGACCATACTTGCAATTTTAGAATCCCAGCTGAAGGTATTGACCCTGAGGAACTAGAATTAGAAATGATAGATTTTGGTGCTGAAGAAGTTTTTGCTGATGACGAAGATGGAATTTTAATTTACGGCCCGTTTGAAAGTTTTGGTGCTATTCAAAAAGAATTAGAAACTAGAGGCATCGAAATATTATCTTCAGGTTTTGAGCGCATCCCTCAAGTAACTAAAGAACTAAATGAAGAACAAATTGCTGATATTGAAAAACTTTTAGAAAAATTAGACGACGACGACGACGTGCAGAATGTATACCACACCATGCAAGAATAAGAAATAAAAAAAAGCCTGTTGTATATAGACTACAACAGGCTTTCAACCAACCTACTAAAACAAAAACCTAATACTTATTTATTTGTATAAAAATATAATGAAGAAGCTTTAGATAAAACAACATTCATACTTGGAGTAATATTTCCTCCTGCATCGGCGTTAGAAAAAGCCAATACACGACCACCACCATTAGCAGCTTCAGCAATAAAAATAGTTTTTGAAGCAGCATCATATTCAGCAGAAACAGGATTTCCTAAAGCTGTGCTGGCACCTGAAACTCTAACTTGATTATTAGCAACGGCCATAACACCTCCATTACTAACCGCACTAAATTTTGAATCAAAATTTGTTATAATATGAAATGCACCATCAGCATCTGAAGCAGCATCACCTACATCGGTTAAAATCATAGTTCCATTATCATATGCTAATCCATGTGTTCTTACAATTCCTTCAATTACAATTGTTTTTGTAGCGCTAACTGTAGCATTCGTAGTATTCATTGCAGTGAAATTTGAGTAGACAGCTAATTTATTTGTCTTATCAACTACGGCGTAAAGATTATTGCCTACAAACTCAATACCCCAAAGTGCAAAATCGGTAGTTACTGTATTCCTTAGCATTAATGATCCATTTGATCTTGTATAAATAAAAAGTCTTCCATCTGCAGTATCAGGGTCTCCATCTGCATCTGAATTATCTGCAACCACAACAAAATTGTCATTTGCTGCAATATCTCTAGGACTTGCTACATCAGAAGAACTTGATAAAGATGCAGAAATTGCTGTATTGATCAAATAAGTTGAAATATCTGCATATACATCCAATTGATTAGAAGATCTTGATGCTTGTATAATTTCATCAGTATTAGCATCATAAAAAATTCCTTCGGCAGCTGTAGCTGTTGTGGTAAATGTCTTTACTTCTCCACTTACCATATCATAAATAGTAACGTTACCATCTGCATTATTTGAGACATAAAGTTGAGTACTCTCTATTATTGGTGTTCCATTATCATCATTGTCATTATCACATGATATTAATAATAAAGAACCAATCGCAAGTGTTAGACTAAATTTTAAAATAGTTGTTTTCATTTTCAATTTTGTTTTATTGTTTTGTATTACCTACGAGAAGTGGCATAGGTGGGTTTTAAAAAAAATAAAAAAAAATATTTTTTTCGATTAAATACATGATTAATAGTATCGAAAATCGAATTAAAAATTTTGCAGTTATTTGATAATAAGGTTATTAACTGTATTTTGGTATTTTACCAATAACATCTTTAAAAAAGCTCTTAAAAAATTTAAAATCTACTTCTTTACTCCATGTAGTATAATATGGGTCGGCTATTTTTATTTGTTTTTTGTTAAAATCAAAGGCAATCATAACAACTGGGACATTAGCAGCTTTGGCTATAAAATAAAAACCAGTTTTCCATTCTGTAACCTTTTTACGAGTACCTTCTGGAGCTAAAGTCAATCTAAATTTTTCTCTTTCTGAAAATACTTTCGCAACGGCTTTTACCGTGTCATTTGTTTTACTTCGGTCTATTGGAGCTCCTCCTGTCCATTTAAAAAACCATCCAAAAGGGGGTTTAAATAAACTTTTTTTTGCTACATAATTAATTTTTTCATTCCAAACTTTTCGAATTAATAACCCTAAAAAAAAATCAACCCAACTTGTATGGGGTGCAACGATAATTACAAACTTATTTAGTTTAGGAAATGTTCCATCAATGGTCCAACCCATAACTTTAAAATAGATAAACCTGGCAATTGCCTGTAGCATTGATAGTAGTTGTTTAAAATTATATTTTTTTATATAATTCTTTTAATTTACTTGGCGTTATAACTTCTCTCCAATTTTCTCCAATAGCATTTTCCCATAGAGGTGATAAACCAAGTGATACATTTATCATTATATCAAATTCACTATCAGAAAGCTTTGAACAAATACCAGTAGGTAATTTAATTTGATGTTTTTCTTGCATTTTTTTGAAAAGTAAAACTCCTTCAGGATAAAACTCTTCTAGATGTTGAAAAACCAAACAATTTCCAATACCATGTTTAATACCTAATAAATAAGATAAACCATAACTCATTGCATGAGCAACACCTACCTGAGAATAGGCAATACTCATTCCGCCGTGCCAAGATGCCATCATTAATTTATCACGCGACTCTGAATAAGAAAGCGAATCTAAATATACTTCCTTACATAATTCTAATGCTTTCTCGCCATAGCTTTGACTAAAAGCATTTAAAAAAGTACCGTTTAAAGATTCAATGCAATGGATATAACAATCCATACCTGTAAAAAACCATTGTTCTTTTGGTACTCCTTGGGTTAGATTTGGATCAAGAATAACCTGATCAAAAGGAGTATGATCAGAATTTATACCTAATTTTTTTTCTGGTCCCATTAAAACTGTGGTTCTAGAAACTTCAGCGCCTGTTCCGCTAATGGTGGGTATCCCAACATGATAAATAGCAGGGTTTTTTACCAAATCCCAACCTTGATATTGAGAAGAACTTCCTTTATTAGTAAGCATTATTGCTACAGCTTTAGCCAAATCTAACAAAGTTCCTCCCCCAATGCCAATAATTCCAGATGGTAATTCGGAAAAACTTTCTTTAATTTTTTTTACTAATATATCTACTTGCTCTGTTTTTGGTTCTTCATCAGAAGAGATAAAAACAATTTGGTCATTAAATACTAGTGGTATTTCAGATACTAAAGTTTGCCCTTCAAAAATATCATCAACCAAAAAAATAAATGGAGCTTCTGAGTTTCTGCGCTTTGACATAAGAATCTCCCCTAATTGAAGAAAACTCCCATTACCAAAAACAACTCTGGGAACCATAGGAAAATTTTTATATTTCATAAATCACAAAAATTTTAAAAGTTCTTTTAGACCTTTAATAGTATGATAATTTTTCCCGTTCGTATCTTTTTTATCTACCTCTTCATGTTGCCATGTGGTATGAAATGGAACATGAATTGCTTTTGCACCTATATTTATAATTGGTAATACATCAGATTTTAAAGAATTGCCTACCATTAAAAACTCGCCGACATTTACTTCTAAATGATCCAATAAATTTTG
>TARA_R110002051_G_scaffold187089_2_pt1 | contig 10204 bp, 12 predicted proteins | sample TARA_R110002051 | Tara Oceans TARA_R110002051 (sample SAMEA4397023) | marine metagenome | biome: Polar Biome; feature: [MES] marine water layer (ENVO:01000295) within the mesopelagic zone...; material: water (ENVO:00002006), including particulate matter (ENVO:01000060) such... | reverse complement strand
AACTGAGGCTACAGGATGGCAACCCCAACATGTAGGAGAGCTTAATTTAGACTTTATAGATGAAGAACTATAAAGAAGAATTTGACAGAATTTTAGCTCTCGTCAAGGAAAGGGTCCCTTTTGCTTTTTCTCGCTTCTCAGACGGAGAGGTTACGGTGCTACGAAACAAGACTGTTGTTCTCGCTGAAGATCATTTCATCCAAGGAGATATTCACGGCCACCAAAAAGTTTACGCTAACAGCTACATGCCAGAGGAGCAAAAAAGCTTTATCCCTTTTCACAACAAAAGAGAGCACGAAAAACTCATAGAAGCTTTTAAGTTCCAGAAAGACAACTATATAAAAGGCATTCCCGGACAGAACAGTCTTGACGGCGGACAATCGTGGAAATTTTGTACGGAATTATACGGTCCTGATGACTGGGAAAATCTTTCTTTCTCAAACGTGATGATAAACGGAAACTATTCCCGCTTTATCAAAGAAATGATGCCCCTGTTCAGCGAAAGAGAAATAGTGTTGATTTCCAATGAGAACTCCAAACTCGAGAAGCTTCCATTTGAGGTAAAAAAATTCTTCGCTGTCGGAAGCAATTGCATGGTAAATAATTTCGATCTACCGGAAGAAGTCGGGGAATGGATAAAAAATAACAACATAAAGGACCACCTTTTTCTTTCTTCGGCCGCTACTTTAAGTAATTTTTTATGTTACGATTTATTTAGAAGGCACGACAACAACCAGTATATGGATATAGGCTCCTCGTTGGGGCCTCTCCTTCAGTTGGAGGGGTGGAAGTCTAGCAGAACCTACCTATTAGCTTACTGGGGCAATGTCGACCACCCAGTACTGCATGAAGAAGATGTATGGAATTAATTAAATGCAGTAACTTACCCGGCGCACACTGGGACGCCATACTAGAGATAAGAAACGAAAACCGTGAAGGTTTTGGCGACTCCGGTATAATTCTCTCAGGATCTCATTGTAAGTATATGTTTAATCACTTTTCAAATTACCTACTTTGTGTTGAAAATGATGAGGTTCTCGGGTTTATAGGTCATGTAGAAAACGATATAAGACTGGGTACTCGAAAAGAATACCAAAGAAGAGGGGTCGCTAAACTCATGGTGGAAAGCTTTATGGAAAAGTACCCAGATGCTTTCGCAAAAGTGAAACTAGATAACCAAGCCAGCTTAAAATTATTTGAGAAATGTAGCTTTAAAAAGAAGTATTACATATTAGAAAAGTGAGAAACCCTTTTGAAATAGTTGAATGGTTCGAAGAAGCTATCGCCGAATACACCGGCGCTCCTTACGCTATTGCCTGCGACAGCTGTACAGACGCTATTTTTCTGTGTTGTAAATATTTACAAGTGCAAGGTTCGACAATAACAATTCCCGCTCGTACTTATATTTCCCCTCCTCAATCGATACTACAAGCCGGAGCAAAGGTAGAATTTGAAGATATTGAATGGAGTGGAATTTACCAACTTAAACCTCATTCCATTTACGACGCTGCCAAGAGATTAACTTCAGGTATGTATATCCCCGGCTCCTATATGTGCCTTTCGTTCCACCACAAGAAGCCCTTAAAAATAGGAAAAGGAGGCATGGTTCTTACTGACGACAGAAAAGCTGTAGAAACCATCAGGCGGCTGAGGTATGAAGGCCGTACCATAGGCATTCCCTTTCAAGATGACAATCTAGGAGATGGTGGATGGAATATGTACATGACCCCGGAACAAGCCGCTAGAGGATTAACCTTACTAATGGGCTATCCAGAGCATGCAGAAGATCAAGTTGAAGACCCCCCCTACAGAGACTTGAGGACTTTTAATTTATTTAAAAAGCTATGACTATAAAAATACCCGAAAAATGTGAGAATTTGTTTCTCGATGTTGGGTTATCTATTGATGCCCCAAACTCGGCATTATGGCTCGTGCGGGATAGTAAATCTTTTGTAATTGGTGTCGAACCAAGTCCTGAAAATACAGCCATATTAAAAAAAGGACGCCCCCCTACCGTTTCGTACCCTTATTTATGTTTGAACGAAAATGCTATTATTAGAAACGGTACAAAACTAAACACGGTAGACAATCGCTTTTGTTTATTGCAATATGCAATAGATAACGTTAGCGCTCCCTCTTCAGCCCCTTTCTACATGACAGACGATAGAAACACGGGGTGTTCCAGCCTGTTAAAACCCACGGACAAACTAGGGTTAGACATTAAACAAATATACCAAACCCCCGTAGTTTCATTGAAAACAATCTTGGACAACGTCTCCTTTTTAAAATTTAAATATATAACCCTATTAAAAACGGACACCCAAGGAAAAGACTTAGATGTTATAAAAAGTTGTGGAGAATATTTAGATAAAACATTAATAATTAAAATGGAAGTAAGGACTAATGGCCAATACGAAGACGAACAGAAAGTAGAGGATATTATAAAATTCATGAAAGATAAAAACTTTAGTCTCCTAGCGGACAGTCATTATGACCACCTCTATTTAAACCATCCCCTCGCCTCCAAACTAACAACCCTCGAGAAGGACTTTTCCACAAGGCTAAGTCAGTTACTTGATATGGCGATGGATAATTACGAGGAGCAAACCCAAAATTAATTTTTAATGATTACTTTCCTAGAGTTGGGTTCCTTTGGAAGATTAGGTAACCAGTTATTTCAATATGCCGCCCTGAAAGGGCTTGGGCTCAAAAATAATTACGAGGTTAAAATACCCGACCCGGCCACAAAAGAGTGGCATGGGCAAAAATGCTTCCTAAAAGACTTCAACATAAAAGCCCCTTACTTAACGAGAGAGGATATGTCGGCCATTAAATATTCTTATACAGAAAAAGACCCCCACGACATAGATAAAAATTTCTTTACTATTGCTGACAACACAAACCTTCAAGGATATTTTCAAAGCTTATTTTATTTTGGTGAATTTGAAGAGGAGATCAAGAAGGAACTAATACCCAAACAAGGGTTAGTTTTGGCAGGTCGCGACGAAATAAATAAAATAAAAAGCATTAACACTGGTTACGAAATAGTTTCAGTGCATCTAAGAAGGGGAGATTTAACTACCGTGACAAGAGAAGCCGGGAAAAACCTATTCGGCAGCAACGAAAACGAATTAGATAATGAAGCTTATTGGCCAAGATACTTTTCCAAAGCTTCACAAATTTTCAAAAACAAAAGGGTTAAGTTCTTAGTATTTTCGGGGGGGTGTCGGGGCAATGAAGACAACGCAGAAGACATGGAATGGTGCAGAAATAACTTGAAAGATGATTACTTCTTATTCTCAGAAGGAAAATCCCCTATGGAAGACTTCTGCTCAATCATGCACTGTGACCACAATATATTATCTCCGGGCAGTTCTTTTGGGTGGTGGGCCGCTTACCTAAACCCTACTCCCCATAAAAAAGTAGTGGCCCCCCACGAATACCACCCAGACGAGTTGCACTTTTCGCACAGATCCGAATTTTACCCTTCACAATGGACGGTTTTACCACGAATATGAATTGTCTAGTTTTAGGTTCAGCAGGACAAGTAGGTTCGGCTTTGGTGGATTTTCTCCGAAGTAAAGGGGAAACAGTCGCCGAGTTTGATTTGATCAACGGCCCTCACCAAGATCTAAGAATCGAAAATGCGGTGGAGCATGCAATTAAGAATGTTGATTTCGTTTTCTTTCTAGCTTTCGATGTAGGGGGATCGCGTTACCTAAGTAGATACCAAAATGATTTTAGCTTCATAGAAAATAACACAGCTTTACAATTATACACTTTCCGCCAACTTAAAAAATATAATAAGCCATTTATTTACGCTTCGTCTCAAATGTCATCGATGAGCTTCTCTCCATATGGAGCCTGCAAGTCTATCGGAGAGGCCTTCACCAAATCTCTTGGTGGATTAATAGTAAAGTTTTGGAACGTATACGGTATAGAAAAAGAAGAGGAGAAGTTCCACGTAATAACAGACTTTATTAATTCTGCGCGAGAGAATAGCAAAATAGAACTGTTGACTGACGGAGAAGAGCAAAGGCAATTCTTACATTCGGAAGATTGCAGCGAATGCTTATACAACTTATCTAATTTATACGATCAAATTCCAAGGGAAGAGGAACTGCACGTCACAAGTTTTGAGTGGACCAAAGTTATAGATATTGCAAATATTGTTTCCTCTCACTTTGACAATTGCGAGGTTGTTCCCTCAAAGAAGAAAGATACGGTTCAAATGGGAGTAAGAAATGAACCAAATGATGCAATTTTAAAATATTGGCGGTCAAAGATCGATGTTAAAACTGGCATAGTAAAAATACTAAACGCATGAAAAAGGTTTTAGTAGCTGGGTTTTTTGATTTATTTCATAGCGGTCACGCGCGCTTTTTAGAAGAAGCATCTTCCTATGGAGAGCTTAGCGTCGTCATTGGCTCCAACGAAAACTCTTTAATAAACAAAGGTAAACGCCCAATATATACCCAAGAAGAAAGAAGCTACATACTTCTATCATTAAAATCAGTATCCAAAGTTTTTGCGCCAAAAGATTGCACTCCTCTGAATTTCGCACCGTTTCTTGAGGCTCATGATATTTTTATTGTCAACGAAGACGGGCACTCAAAAGAAAAAGAAGAATTATGCAAGTCCAAAGGCCTAGAGTACATAGTCCTGAAAAGAGAGCCGCTTCAGGGGCTGGGAGAAAATTCTAGCTCCTCAATAAAAGAACAAATAAACCTTATACCACAACGCTTAGATATAGTAGGCTTTTTTGATCAAAAATTATTAAACTCAGTTTGTCCCGGGTCTGTAATTTTAGCCAACATAAAACCTATTAAAGCAGAAGAACGCTCCGGCCTGTCCTCCTCGACTACAAAAGTTATAAATAAAATTTTTGGACCATGCCTGCCAAAGCATTTAGCGCCGATTGAATTAGCTAAGATAGTCTTTGCCGTCGAAAATCCTCCCGACAGGGAATATATTTCTGGAGTAGTTGATCAATTAGGAATTTGCTTGCCGGGAATAAACAGACTTCACTTTGACAATGAATACTTTCCCAACTTTATCGAGGAATCAGATTTGGAAGTTAGAAAATGGTTAAGTAAATATACCTACTTAAAACAAACGAAACCACGACCAGAAATCTACAACGTTTTTGACGGCCGGGAAAATTTTTGCGAAAAGAATGTTGTTTGTTTAGCGGAACTGGGCGATAAAGTCTGGAAATGCTTAAAAGAAAAAGATATAATCTCCTTGGGGCGACTTATTAATAGAGTCCACGAAGCCCAAAAAGAAATGATTCCGGGGTACGAAAGCGATTATGCCTTTAAGATTCTAAATGGCATAAAAAACAATCACATGGGAACTAAACTCATGGGAGCAGGGGGCTATGGTTACGCTATGGTTTTAACAAAGGAGCCCGAGAAAGATTTTATAAAAGTCTCCATTACTTAAATGAAAGAATGGGAGCCACCAACTAAATTCATAAATGAAGGAGATTCCTTTTCCCACTTGCGGGACACGTTATTGTTTCACGCTAATGCTCGCGGTGATATGATGAAAGACCTAAAGAAAATAATAATGACCTGCGAAAGTTATGAATTCGACAAGAAGATACATGGGCATGGAGGAAGCTCTTCGACAGGTCAAGCCCTGTCTATAATAAAAGAAATCAAAGCCTTAGCCACTAAAGCCTATAAGAAAGGAACACCCAAAAGAAATGGTTGACATAAATCAAGTGGCATCATTCTGGAACGAAAGACCGTGTAACATTAGGCACTCGGAGCTGGAGGTAGGAACCTTAGAGTATTTTAACGAAGTAGAGAAAAGAAAATATACTGTAGAGCCACACATCCCAAGCTTCGCTGAATTTGATTCTTGGAAAGATAAGAATGTTTTGGAGATAGGATGCGGTATCGGAACGGATGCTGTTGGTTTTGCTAGGGCTGGAGCAACCTATACAGGGGTTGAGTTGTCCCATAAAAGCCTGAACATAGCCAAAAAACGCTTTGAGCTATTTGGCCTAAGGGGGGACTTTATTTTAGGTAATGCAGAAAATCTTGACCAATTAATAAGCCCCCGAAAATTTGATTTGATTTATTCTTTTGGAGTAATTCATCACACCCCCCATCCCGCTAAAGTTTTTGAAAACATCGAGCCTTATTTGGATTCATCGTCTGAATTCAGGTTTATGGTGTACGCCAAACACTCATGGAAAAACTTCATGATCGATGCGGGATTAGATCGACCCGAGGCCCAAAAAGGCTGCCCTATTGCATATACTTACAGCCAACAGGAATTAGCAGCTATGCTAAAAAATTATAAAATAATTGAAATCACTCAAGATCACATATTTCCCTACAACGTCGAGAAGTACGTAAACCATGAGTATAAAGTAGAACCTTGGTTTGACAAAATGCCACACGAACTCTTCAGTCTATTAGAAAAAAAACTTGGATGGCACACGCTGGTTAAATGTAAAATTAAACATGACTAATAATCTTAGTGTCTTTGGGTTAGGGAAACTGGGAGCCAGCATGGTGGCCGCCATAGCTAGTCGGGGCTTCAATATAATAGGTGTCGATATTTTGGAAAGGTCTGTTTCTGCCGTCAATGAGGGCCTTCCTCCCGTTCAAGAAACGGGTCTCGCAGAACTAATAGATAAAAATAAACGTCGAATAAAGGCTACCCTAGACACGGCGGAAGCTATACTCGCTAGCGACGTTAGTTTTGTAATTGTACCCACCCCCAGCAATTCTCGCGGAGCTTTTGAAATTCAATACGTAGGACACGCCTTTAAAGAAATCGGCAAAGCCCTAAAAACAAAAGACAGTTACCACCTCATAGTCTTGACGAGCACTGTGCTTCCGGGGTCGTTAAGATACGGCTTAATCCCTATCCTCGAAAAAGAATCAGGAAAAAAATGCGGGGAGGATTTCGGGGTATGCTATAGCCCCGCCCTGATCGCCATAGGCACCATAATACGAGATTTTTTGAACCCAGATTTTAATTTCATAGGGGAATTTGATAAAAAGTCAGGGGATATTCTTGAAGATGTCTATACGCGGATTACGCTAAAGCCTCCCGTCATGCGTCGGATGTCGATAGAGAACGCTGAAATAGCAAAAATAGCTTTGAACAGTTACGTCACCATGAAAATCTCCTTTGCCAATGTAATTTCTCACTTGTGTGAGCAAGTACCCACGGGAGATGTTGATGTAGTAACCCAAGCAATAGGAAGCGATTCTCGCATCGGCCCCAAATTCTTACGAGGAGGACTAGGTTTCGGGGGGACGTGTTTCCCTCGAGACAATATAGCGTTATCTTTCATTTGTAATGAATTAAGTTCTAACCATGATCTACTAGACACTACAGATTCCTATAACAATACGCTTTCCCAAAGATTTGTTGATAGAGTCTTACCATATATCAAGAAGGGCGAAACCGCTGCCGTCTTAGGTCTCGCATACAAGCCTCTCTCTCACATTGTCGAAGAGTCTCAAGCCATACTATTAGCCAAAGCTCTATCTGATACAGGATTAAGAGTTGTGGGCTACGATCCTCTCGCAAATGATGAAGCCAGACCCGTGCTTCAGTATCACACTCTCGTTGTGGATAGCCTTTCTAACGCACTGAAAGAGGCTACTATGGTGTTTGTCGCCAACAACGATGACGTTTTCAAAAGATTAACCCCAGACCAAGTTTTACTAAATAAAGAAAGGGTTACTGTTGTGGACTTTTGGCGATGCCTGAGCTCCGAATTTCATAATCACCCACGTATACAGTATATTCCCATAGGAAAATGCTTGGACCCCAACTCAAATGTGGAAAAATTCCGCAAGCTTTGGGGTGAACCTTTATAAGATAACATGAAAGCAGCACTTTGCCTACACGGACTTTTCGACTCCTTAGAAGATAAATCATCCAAAGGACTTAATGGATACCAATACATCAAAAAGCACATCCTTGAGTACCCCGGTTTAGATACTGACATTTATATACATAGCTGGCAGCCAGAACTAAAAAAATCGATCATAAACTTATATAACCCAAAAGATCATACCTTTGAAAACCAAATAGATTTTTCATCTACGGCAGCTAGCCTTGGCCTAAACCTCCCCATTAACTATCCTAGGCCCCCTGCTCGTGTGCTTTCGCATTTTTATTCAATTGGCCAAGTTTTTCAACTACTCAAAAAACATAAAGGATTAAGTTATGATTTGGTGATAAAGTCACGTTTTGACCTTGGTCAAATAAACACATCCGCCACATGGACACCTAATGTCAGCCACGTAGGCTGTATAAATTTTAACCCCTCCAATGACTTAAGTAGAATCAATATGGCTTATTGGAAAGATGAGTTTATGACACAAGAAGGGCCTCCTGATGCGTGGTTTTATAGCAACTATGAAGCGATGGAATGCTTTTCTACGATTTACGAAGAGATAGTTGGCTACATTCAAAATGATACAGAATGGAAAAACAAAATAACGACTCGATTAGGCAAGCACAATATTATCAACGCTAGCGTCTTATATAAAAAATTCTTTCAAACCCACGGACTCTGGGACAACAGGCTAGCACTAAAAGTCTCGCCCGATATGTGACATGAATTTAATCATATTTGACCTTGATGGGGTTCTTATTGACACAAAGGATACTCATTACGTAGCTCTTAATAGGGCTCTCAAGGAAGCGGGGCAAAGCTATATCATCACGGAGTCGGAGCATGTATCAACTTATGATGGGTTGAGTACTAAAGAAAAACTTAAGATGTTATCTGAGAGAAAAAATCTCCCCGCCTCAGAGCACGAAAGAATTTGGACGCGAAAACAGCAAATAACAAACAACGAGTTGGACAAAATTGTAGAAAACGAAAAACTGATTCAGCTATTCAAACACCTAGAGGAAGAAAATTTCCTGATAGCTTGCTGTTCCAACGCAATAAGAAAAACAGTTTACAAAATACTCTCTAAGCTGAACATTATCTCTTATTTTGATTATTTAGCGTCAAATGAAGACGTCAAAAACCCCAAACCCCATCCGGAGATGTACTGGAAAGCGATGTCGGCTTTGAAAACTGACCCCGAAGACACTATAATAATTGAAGACTCTCCCAACGGTCTTTTAGCGGCGCAAAGAAGCGGCGCAAAAGTTTGCCGGGTTAAGGATTCCTCAGATTTAACATTATCTAAAATAATAAACTGTATGACCACAGAAGAAACAACTAACCCCAAGTGGAAAGACGAGAACCTCAACGTTTTGATCCCCATGGCTGGAGCAGGTAGTCGCTTTGAAAAAGCGGGATACGTTTTTCCAAAACCCTTAATAGAAGTTAACGGAAAGCCCATGATCCAAACTGTAGTGGACAATCTGGGGGTAGAAGCGAATTACATATTCATCGTGCAGAAAAAACACAAGGAGAAATACAATCTTGACTCGGTCTTGAACTTAATAGCTCCCAACTGCACCATCGTAGAAGTTGACACCATGACGGAGGGAGCGGCTTGCACCACGCTACTCGCTAAGGAATATATAAACAATGATAAGCCCCTACTAATGGCAAACTCTGACCAATTTGTTGAATGGTCTTCGAGCAAATTTTTATATAAGATGCAAGAGCAGGATCTAGATGGAGGCATCCTAACCTTCACCTCAACTCACCCCAAATGGTCTTACGCAAAAGTAAACGAACAAGGGAGGGTAACGGAGGTCGCGGAAAAGAAACCGATATCCGACTGCGCGACTGTTGGTATATATTACTGGAAGAAGGGTAGTGAATACGTCAAATACGCCGAGCAAATGATAGAAAAAAATATTAGAACCAACAACGAATTCTATGTTTGCCCTGTTTTTAACGAAGCGGTAGACGACAATAAACAAGTAGCAATATTCAATATAGATAAAATGTGGGGACTAGGAACCCCCGAAGATCTAAGGTATTATATTGAGAACTATAATAAATGATAACAATATCTCACAGGGGAAATTTACGAGGGCCCGACGAAGATATTGAAAACGTTCCGGAGCAGGTGACGAAAGTCCTAAGCTCCGGGCTTGACTGCGAAATAGATGTATGGAAAATTAACGGCAAGTTCTTTCTCGGTCACGATGAGCCCAGATACGAAATAGGAGTAGAGTTTTTAAAAAATGATAAGTTGTGGTGCCACGCCAAAAACTTAGAAGCCTTGGAGAGCATGCTTTATAATAACAC
>TARA_R110002051_G_scaffold24900_1_pt1 | contig 10206 bp, 9 predicted proteins | sample TARA_R110002051 | Tara Oceans TARA_R110002051 (sample SAMEA4397023) | marine metagenome | biome: Polar Biome; feature: [MES] marine water layer (ENVO:01000295) within the mesopelagic zone...; material: water (ENVO:00002006), including particulate matter (ENVO:01000060) such as...... | reverse complement strand
ATCTTCGGATAGAAACGCAGTGATCAGCCCATTTTCTTCTTTGATGGCCTTAAAGTGTTGGTCCTGCTTTAAAAAATCGCTCAAAGCGTTTAAATCGCTGGCTTTTAGCTCAAAAAAACCGTGACTTCCCAACATACCATCTACAGGTCCAGAATATAATTTCTCTCCTTTTCTTAAGATAACTACATGGCTGCACACCTTTTCAACTTCATCCAATAGGTGTGAGGCCAAAAGGATGGTAGTACCTTGGGACGCGATTTCTTTTATTATTTGCCGTATCTGATGGATTCCCTGTGGATCTAATCCATTTGTGGGTTCATCCAGTATTAATATTTCGGGATCGTTCAAAAGGGCTGAAGCAATTGCCAAGCGTTGTTTCATACCCAAGGAGTAGGTTTGGAATTTACTATTTTTTCTATCCAAGAGGCCTACCAATTCCAGCTTTTCTTCTATCTTTTCTGTGCTTACATCCTTTATTTTACACACCAGTTTTAAATTTTGAACTGCTGTCATATAAGGGTAAAAATTTGGACGTTCAATGATGGCGCCAACCCTTTTAAGTGCGTCGTGTGTTGAGACACTACCATTGAACCAGTCAAAAGATCCGCTAGTTTTATTGACAACATTCAATACAATACCAAGAGTGGTTGATTTACCGCTGCCATTGGGTCCTAGGATACCATAGACATTTCCTTTTTCTATTGAAAAAGATAGATTGTTAACGGCCGTAAGATGGCCAAATTTTTTTGTCAAATGGTTTACTGAAAGGATGGTTTCCAAAATAGGCTTGGTTTTTGCATTGTTTATAGTAACTTGACGAAGAATTCCTTATTTTGTTACAATTAAACATCCCATAAAATTTAGAAGTATCGTATGTCGGAAAGATTAATGTCAAAGAAGAAGCCAGCATTTCCAGTAAATGCAAGGCTAGATGCGTATTTACATCACTATAGTCGTAAAATAGAAATTCCTATTTTTTACGAAGACCTTTTGCGTTTTAATGGCTCTGTAGTGGTCTATGATAACAATGAGGAAGATACCATGTGGATCAGGGTTTATTACTCAGAATACGAACGCCAGGAGATAGATTTAAGCTTAAAAAAGGTTTATTCCATTCTACATTCAGATGGTAGCGAGAATATTATCCAATATCTAAATGTAGATGCGGTGGACTACTGTACGTTTGGAAATTCCAAGCCATTTAGGATCAAAATCAGAAATATACTGAATGATAATTTTACTTATTTCTATGTAAAGAAAACCGATGCATCCAGAGTGTATGGATTGGAATTGGAGCATATGCTTTCTCCCTATAACCTCAATTTTTTGGTCTATAAGGACACTCTAATTGAGGAACATATTGCTGGTATTCCAGGTGATGTTTTTATTAAGGAAATGTTGCCAAAATGTACGGAGTCTGAGAAGGCCCAATTGGCTAAGGAGTTTGTGAAATTCAACGAAAGATGCATGATCCGTTTACTAGGGGATATGCGCTCCTACAATTATGTGATTGTGCCTACCCACGATTTTGATCATGTGGTATACAGGATAAGGGCGATTGATTTTGATCAACAATGTTTTGAAGGTAAGCTCAAGGTATACCGACCACAGTTTTTTAAGGAGAACTTGGTTATGGTAGAAATGGTGCGGAAGAAATTGCAGAACCACTCCATTGATCAATATAAAATTGAAGAGCGTTCCATTGTGGCGAAAAGAATCCTTAGCTCTGGTAAGAGAATAAAGAAATTGGTGGCCATCTGCAAAAGCGATAAAATTTCCAATATAGAGAATGTGAAAATGCTACGGGAACAAATTTTTGAACTCACTTATGACCCACAGTTAAAAAGATGTAGGACTATGGGACAGGTTCTTAGTAATGCCCTGGATTTTGTAAAAAGAAATTATGAGGACGTTAGTATGAAACAGATATTGGAAAACAAAATACAGGTATAAAAATCATAATTACACCTTTAGTAAACCTAAAAAAAGAAAGGGTGCATAGTTTTATGCGCCCCTTTCTTTTTAATGAAAATAGAACCTAAAGATATGTCCTAGCTTTTTTGTTCTTTGTTGAAATAGACCAAATAATAGTACATCTGTCGTTCCTCGTCCCAACCTTTCTCAACAAATTTCTCCGCTGACTCCGGGTTGATAAAATCCAATTTTATCTGAATGTTTGTATCCAGATTGATTACATTTTTTATTTTCCTTCTTGCATCTGAAACAGCTTTGTTGGCGATATCAAAATTTGATACATCCTCAATACTATACTTAGGGCCCTTTTCCACTTTGTAGTGCTTGAACTCAGGAATAAGGTCTGGATTGCCCATTACCTCATTTAGGAAATTGGTTTCTTCAAAAGCATCGTTTTTGGCAAAGTGGTTAACAGCTCTGTTCATGAACAAAACTTCTTGTTGTTTGTCCTCTGCCGGCAAAACAACATCCTTGGCAAAATTCTGACAGAACTTTAAATAGTTCTTTGTCTTGAAATTGTCATCGGACAATGGTTCTGCTCCCAAGAAATTCTCCAACCAGTATTTGGTATCATATCTATTACTGTCAACTGATAGAATTTTAAATCCGTCTTCCTTTTCGGTATTGAATATGAGGCACCCTTTATCCAGCTTATTGATATTGATTCCTTGCTGTACCACGATATCCAAATTGCTTTCCTTCTCTTCAAATTGAAGAAAATCGTGTTTTAGCTCACTTTTAAAAACACCAATGGCATTTACTTTTTTGTTATCCAAAAGCAAATCGGTGAGATAGGCTATGTAAACTTCTCCACTCTTAATATGAGGGTGGTTCGATTGTTCGAACAGATAATTTGCTATTTTTTTGGAATTGGCATGAGCACTGCTGGGGTCGTTGAAGACTTCGGAAACAATTTTATAAATTTCATTGAATTCAACGTCCACTTCATCACTGAACTTAAAATAATTTTCTTCTTTTTCCCTAAAGGGCTTGAAGAAGTATTCCTTTAGTAGACCTGTAGTTTCATCATTTAGGGCGAAAGGTTCTGAGGATAGAAAAACACCCTCTCCCTTGTTCTTATTTCCAACACGGTGCAAGGAGATGGACTCAATTTGGGTAGCGTATAGATTGATCATATGTTGTCTTAATAGAAGTTGATTCCTTTGGTCAAGGAATTTAATGGGTTAAGTCGTTGAGTATATATTGTGCTTTGCTAAAATACAGAAACTTAGTTCCAGTTTTCATCAAAATCCAAATCCTCATAGTTGTCCAGGGTATCATCAAAATCGAACATGGGGTCAGATTCAAAATTCTTTTCTGGAGGGGAATCAGGTAATTCACCAAAACTGAACAAAATATTCGGATAGGCCCTGCCGTCCTCTTTTTCTTCAATATCGGCCAGTTCCACAAAAAAGGTCCACATGCTTAAAAAGTCGTAAACATAAATAAGCTTAGGGGTGTTTGCTGTCAGTAGGTCCTCTAGTAATGTTTCCTGCATGGAGCGTACATCAGATCCACCGTCACCCATATCGGATAACGCTATTTCTTCCTCTTGGTTCCATTCATCATCGCAGGTGTAAAAGGAGGCCATTTCATTACCCAAAAACCCAAAAGATTGGGTTATGGTATTGTGAAATTCTTCAAGTGTTCTATTTCCTTCTATTTCAATATCCCTAAAGACATCATCTTCCGCATCTAGAATTACTCGTATCTTATAAATCATTACAATTGTTTTTAAGAGGGGGCAAAGTTACAAAGTTTTGAGCGTTTTATATGCTTTTGTAGCTTCCAAAACCAAATAGAATTGAACCCCGAACAAAAGCGCAGCCAACATAAGGTGAATAGGTTGACTTCCGAAAGGAAAATCAATATAAACCATGAGTATACCAGAAATAATTTCCAGACCAATGAGAGCCATGACCCAAATTATTTTTGGATATCCGAGCTTGTTTTTAAATATGCGATAGGCTATTAGTGCATTAAGCAAAAAGACTAGGATGGAAAAAGATCGGTGTATGTAAAATATGAGGGTAGGTTCTTGTAGCCATAGGTCTTTGGCCGATTCCCCAAAAACATCTATTTGTTCGTCAACAAATTGTCTAACCTGCGTCCCCATTATAATCTGTACCAAAGTAATGCCCAATGCCAATACCAAAAGTGAAGTCAGGGACTTATCTGCATTGTTGTTTTTTATTTTGGTTCCCGAAAGATGTATTATATAAAGTAGGAAGGCCACTATGACCAGGGCCATTACCATATGAATGGTAATTTTTGTCGGTAACAAGACGGAATAAACTACGGTAGCACCAAGCCATGCCTGAAACCCCATTCCTAATACTACCAACCATGATAAAATAGGTATCAGTTTGTTTTTTTTCCAAAAACTAAAAGAGACAAAGGCAAGGACTAGGATAGCCAATCCGGCTAGAGCACCAAAAAGTCTGTTGATGAATTCTATCCAAGTGTGCAATGGATTAAAAATGGCATAATCGTGTTTGGTGTAAGGTTCCCAATTATTCTCTGTATAGTTATTGGATGTTTCAAAATCTTCCTTGGCCACCTGTAAGGTTTCATCCACAATGATAACCTGCCCTTTTTTAAAAATCTTCTTGGGTTGCCATTGCAGATCTATACTATTTGTTGGTGGAATATAATATCCAAAGCATTTTGGCCAATCTGGGCAACCCATTCCGCTACCGGTCATACGAACAACCGTACCTGCGACAATGACCAAATAAACCAATACCAATGCTGTTTTTGCTATTTTTCTAAAATACTGATACATAGTAACAATTAAGAATGTACAAAATTACTATAGTTTTATTTATTGTTTAAAATATTTATGTTATTATTAAACAAAAAATTTAATTTAACAATAAGGAAATGCTAAACAACAAGGAATGTCTCCTATACTTTTGTTAGGCCCATACTCTTGCCTTTAGAAAACATGTATTCTTTGGCAGCCTCATATTCATTAGGGATTTCACCTTCTAGGATAGCTTCTTTGATAGCATCTTTAATAATGCCAATTTCCTTGGAAGGTTTAAGTCCAAAGGTTGCCATAATTTCTTCTCCACTTACTGGGGGTTGAAAATTTCGTACATGGTCTCTTTCTTCTACCTCCACTATTTTTTGTCGTACAATTTTAAAGTTATTCTTGTACTGCTTTTGTTTTTTAGGATTCTTGGTGGTGATATCGGCCTCACAGAGTGTCATAAGGTCCTCAACATAATCACCGGCATCAAAAATTAGCCTACGCACGGCAGAATCGGTCACAAAGTCTTCTGAAAGTACTATCGGCCTAGAACTCATAAGGACCATTTTTTGAACGAATTTCATTTTATCATTCAATGGCAGACGCAACCTTTTAAATAATTTGTAGGTCATTTTAGATCCCACAAACTCATGTCCATGGAAGGTCCAACCAATTTTTTTATCGAATTTTTTTGTTGGTGCCTTACCGATATCATGAAGTAGTGCTGCCCATCGCAACCATACATTATCTGTATGTTTCGAAATATTGTCGACAACTTCCAGGGTGTGCCAAAAGTTATCCTTGTGGCGTTGACCTTCAATTTCTTCAATGCCTTGAAGTGCTGTTAGTTCGGGCAAGATATATTCCAGCAATCCTGTTTTGTGCAATAGTCCAAGGCCTACAGAAGGGATTGAACTAGCTAGTATTTTGTTGAGTTCATCAACTATACGTTCTTTTGAAATAATTTGTATCCGGTCCTTATTGTCCGTTATGGCATTTAAAGATTCGGGATATATGGTGAATTTTAGCTGTGAAGCAAATCTGATGGCGCGCATCATCCTAAGAGGATCGTCTGAATAAGTGATATCCGGATCAAGAGGGGTGCGAATCACCTTCTTTTCCAAATCTGAAATTCCTTCAAAGGGATCCAATAAAGTGCCGTAGTCCTCTTCATTTAAGGAAATGGCCAGTGCATTTATAGTGAAATCCCGTCTTTTTTGGTCATCTTCCAATGTGCCATCTTCTACAACAGGTTTTCTGCTGTCGTGATGGTAGCTTTCCTTTCTGGCACCGACAAACTCCAATTCAACGCCTTTATTTTTTATCATTGCCGTTCCAAAATTTTTGAAAACGGAAATCTCTGGTTTCCCAGATAGTTTGCTCGCTACTTTTTTGGCGAGCTCAATACCGCTTCCAACGGCAACAATATCGATATCTTTGGGTGTTCCTCTTTGAAGGAGGTAGTCCCTTACAAAACCACCAATGACATAACAATTGATGTCCAATTCTTTGGCAGCTTCGGCTATAACTTTAAAAATGGGGTCTTGTAATGCTTTTTTGTGGTTCTGATGCGTCATTTTATTCTCGGATCACTTTAACAGTTCCATCATTGCCGAGTTTAATTATGGATGAGGGAGTGCTTTTCTCTTTATCGCGGTCCAAATTTACTACATAGTCAACACCTTTTAAAATCTCAGAGCTTATTTCTTTGAAACTAGTGGGTGTGGGTTCACCTGCAATGTTGGCGGATGTTGAGACCAACGGCTTTTTCAACCTTTGGATAAGATATTGGCAAAACTTGTCAGAAGCTACGCGTATCGCCAAAGTGTCATCTTCTGCAATTAAGTTTTTTGCCACACCTTTGGGATGGTCATAAACAATAGTGGTTGGTTTGGTAGCCATATCTATAATGTCAAATGCCACATCTGGTACCTTTTGGATGTGCTGTTCCAACATAAAATCATTGGCGACCAAACAGATCATGGTTTTGGTATTGGCCCTTTTTTTCAATGCGTATATTTTTGATACCGCCTCAGCATTGGTGGCATCACAACCAATTCCCCAAACAGTATCGGTAGGATAAAGAATAATTCCTCCATTTTGGAGAACTTCTAGACAGGTTTTTATTTCTTCAGTCATTTTTATATTTAAAATTCCAAAGATAGTATGTTTTACTATTTATGTGCCAATAGGCTTTAATCCAAAGTAATATTGAAATGATCAGAAACCGCAATCCATTGGGTTCTATTTTTATCCTTATCAATATTCGATTTCTTGAGAGATTCTTTTTGAGAGCCAATAATAGGAATGGGGTATTTTGGCTTTACGCTGGCTTCTTTTGATAGAGTTTCATGAATAGTAGACATTGCTTTGAACCATAGGTCGTCTGCCTTTGGTGTCAATTTTAAGAAAAGATGTTGGTCCGTGGTTTCCTTGGCCAATGAATTTGGTGGGTAAAGAACACCTCCTGCTCCTATGGGAATTATGGCCTTTGGATTTAGTATTCCCTGATTAGGATAGGTCCATTGTTTGTATGGCAATATCTCACCATTTGATGCTATTCTTATATATCTTGTTTGGTTTGCAATTACCTGGTCAGGATTTTCCAAATGCTCGTTATATAGAAGTTTCAGCCAATTTTTACGATAAATCAGGTCATCGTCACAAGTCACAATAATTTCGTCGCCGAACAGGTCCAAGCTATGGATCAATTTTCTATGCGAACAAGTGAGATCGGAATATTTTATTTCGAAACGATGGGACAATAACTTTGAAAGTTGTGGAGGGATATCATTTTTAAGGGAGTCATTTAGCCATAAAAGTATTTTTTTTGGCAGTACTTCTTGATCCAATAGGCTTCTTATAACAATATGTAAGGTATGTAAGCGTGATGGAATAGAGGTCAATGAAACGATTACTGGGATTTCTTTGCTTTTCCTTTTTTCAAAGTAACCGGCCTTTTTTGACATTAGTCTTAGGGTGTGAAAAATGGAAATCGGGATTTCTTTTACCTTCATATAGCCTATTAAAGTGGTCTATCCCTTTGTTTTGTTATGGGGATATCATGATTATTGATGGAATTTCAAAGATATACAATAAGAGTTTTATATTTTTACCCCTTAATTGAAATAGACATGACGGATCCCAAGATTTCTATAATTGTAAGCACCTATAATTCTGAGGAATGGCTCAGAAAAGTTTTGTGGGGTTTTAATTGTCAGACTTTTAAGGATTTTGAAGTTGTTATAGCGGACGATGGTTCCGGTCCGAAAACCAAGGAACTGATTGAGCAGATGGGACAGGAGGTTTTTTATCCCATAGAACATGTCTGGCAAGAAGATGAGGGATTCCAGAAATCCAGAATATTGAATAAAGCGGTTGTTGCCTGTAATTCCGAATATATTATCATGACGGATGGTGACTGTATTCCGCGAGAAGATTTTGTGGAGGTACACTATATAAACAAGGCAAAGGGCTACTTTATTTCTGGTGGTTACTACATGTTGCCCATGAACATCTCTAAAATAATAACTAAAGAGGATATAGAGAATCAAAACTGTTTTAACATACATTGGTTAAAATCCAATGGTATTGCAAAGACATTTAAGAACAACAAGCTTACAGCAAAAGGATTTATCTCAAAATTGTTCAATAAGCTTACTCCCACCAATGCAAGTTGGAATGGACATAATTCCTCTGGCTGGAAAGATGATATCCTAGAAGTCAATGGTTTTGATGAGCGTATGCAATATGGAGGTCAAGATCGCGAGTTGGGAGAACGATTGTTTAATCTAGGTATTCGATCCAAGCAATTGAGATACAGTGCTGTATGTATTCATCTTGATCATAAGAGAGGCTATAAGACGCCTGAGTCCATTGCCAAAAATGTTGCTATTCGAAAAGAGGTTAAAAAGACAAGAAGTCATTGGACTCCTTATGGCATAATCAAGAAGTAAGCAAGCTCATTTTTTTTTTCCAACTGCTTTAGTTCCTTGTAGCGCTCATAATCCCCAAGTGCGTTCAGGTAGCAGATAATTATGCCCTTTTTACCGTCCAAGATGCCCAAACGCAAAATATAATGGTTAAAGAACTTCCACGTAGGTTTTAAGAATAGAAGAAAATAATTGAATTTCTTTTCTTTATAAAAAGCTTCCTTGGCCTTTAATCTGCCATAGTTAAGCATTTTGCTTTTGTAGTCCTCGTAATTTTTATAACAATAATGAATCAGTTGTTCCTTTAAAATTCCAGAGGTGCCATCAACATCCAAGGTTTCATGTACAATTTTCTTGTCAGAAAATTGAGTTTTGCTCTTACGAAACAGCCTATAGTTTTTATCCGTTTGCCATCCGCTGAAATGCAATGGCTTATTTTGAAACATGAACTTCCTATAAAACCAATAGGCAACATGTTCACTTGGGCTATTTACAGTTTCAATTATCTCTTTTTGTAAGGTAGGGGTAACTATTTCATCCGCATCTAAAAACAACACCCAATCATTATTGGCCTGTTTAAGGGCAAATGCTTTTTGAGCTGTAAAGTTTTCAAATGGATTTTGAATCACCTTAATCTTGGGGTGATTACATAGATATTCGTAAGTGCCATCGGTACTGAAGGAGTCTACAACGATGATTTCATCAGCAAAATCAATGGATTGGACACATTTTTCAATGTATCCAATCTCATTGTAAGTTATAATTAATGCCGTGATTTTTTCTTTGGGACTACTCATAAAAGTCGATAACGTAACAACACTTTATAATTGCTCACAAAAGTATAACAAAAAAAAGAAGGAAAAATTATATCAAGCTATAAAATTCCTACAATTTTCTATACTGCTACGTTGTACTCCCTTAGGGCATCGTTCAAAGAAGTTTTCTTATTGGTACTCTCTTTTCTTTGACCTATAATCAATGCACAGGGTACCTGATATTCCCCAGCAGGAAATTTTTTGGTATAACTACCTGGGATAACAACTGATCTGGCAGGAACAAAGCCTTTGCGCTCTACGGGAGTGTCTCCAGTAACATCTATAATCTTTGTTGATGCGGTCAATACAACATTGGCCCCTAGTACAGCTTCCGTACCTACATGAACTCCTTCTACTACAATACAGCGTGAGCCAATAAAGGCGTTATCCTCTATTATTACGGGTGCAGCCTGTAACGGCTCCAATACGCCTCCAATTCCTACTCCTCCGCTCAAATGGACATTTTTGCCAATTTGGGCACAACTTCCTACTGTGGCCCAGGTGTCTACCATGGTGCCTTCATCTACATAGGCACCAATATTCACATAGCTGGGCATTAATATTGTTCCTGCTGAAATATATGCTCCATGGCGGGCAACGGCATTGGGTACCACACGGATCCCTTTTTCGGCATACCCCCTTTTAAGTGGCATTTTATCGTGGTATTCGAAAATACCGGCCTCCAAAGTTTCCATTTTTTGGATAGGAAAGTAAAGTACTACTGCCTTTT
>TARA_R110002051_G_scaffold56638_4_pt1 | contig 10209 bp, 10 predicted proteins | sample TARA_R110002051 | Tara Oceans TARA_R110002051 (sample SAMEA4397023) | marine metagenome | biome: Polar Biome; feature: [MES] marine water layer (ENVO:01000295) within the mesopelagic zone...; material: water (ENVO:00002006), including particulate matter (ENVO:01000060) such as...... | reverse complement strand
ACCTTTTTCATCAAAATTCTCACGAATGACCAATCTGCCTGAAATTTGCCCTATGAGCATTTCAGATTGACCGTTCATTGTGATACTGAATAAGATAAAAATTAATATTCTCATTAGTGATTCATTAATTTTTGCACTTCTTTTGCCATTATATCACTTAAATCAATTGCATTTGAAGGGTGTGGAATGGTATTGCAAGTGACTATTTTATTTACTCCAGAATCTAATAAATCCTGGTACGCATTACCTGAAAAAACTGCGTGGATACCAACACAAATAGGTGGTTTCATTCCTGCCTTTTTTAAATGTACTACGGTTTCAATCATCGTTCGCGCCGTCGAGATAATATCATCTACCAAGATTGGTGTGGCGTTTTTATATTTTTCCACATCTGGTACAGAGACTTCCACATCACGGTCACCGTGACGCACTTTTTGCAGAACAGTAAATGGTGCTCCCGCTTTTTTGGCAACCTCTGATACCCATTGCTCACTTTCAGAATCAGGACCAATAAGAACTGGATTTTCTATATTTTCTTTTATCCATTCTGAAATAGCGTTGGCTGCGTGAATCACTTTATTTGGGATGTGATAGACTTCTCCCAATGAACTTATTCTATGCAAGTGAGGGTCAACAGTTGTAATGCTATCGGCGAAACCTGAAATCAATTTTCCGAAGAAACCTGAATTAATACCTTCGCCATCATTGAACACTTTATCCTGTCGCATATAGGCTAAATATGGTGCAACCAAACATGTGCACATAGCTCCCAATGATTTGGCCGTGTGGCTTAAAAAATAAAGTGGTAATAATTTTTCATCTGGTTCATGCAAGGTGCAGACAAGAACTACGCATTTGTCTTTAACATCAGATAAAATACGTGTATAGGATTCTCCATCTGGAAATTTGCGCAAGGTGGCTTTTCCAATCTCTGCATCCATCTTCTTTGCCAAGAGTTTTGTGAATTCTTCATTTCCAGGAAGACTGAATAGTATCGTTTTCATTGTGTATGTTTTTAGGTAATAGTTAATATATTGTTGTGGTTTTTTTCATATTCTAAAGCATAATTTAATTCGCCTTTAGATTCTGCAAACAAGGTATAGAGCACTTGATTCTCTTCAATTTTTTCTCCTAAATGAGTATTCAAAAGAATACCAGCTGATTTTGAATTTGGTGCACCTGAAAGTTTGGCAAGTTTGGCTATCTTTCGATTATCAATTCGTTTTAAAACACCAGACTTTTCTGCTTTTATTTCAATCTTATAAGGTGCCAGTACGGGTTCTGTATATCGACCTTGTGCTTTACATATAGCTAGGAATTTTTCATATGCTTTGCCAGATTCCAATAGGTGTTTAGCAGTTTTATTTCCACTTCCAATTTCTACTTTTCCTGAAAGATCCAACAATTCACCAGCTATTAGTATTGCTCTTTCCTTTAAATCTTGAGGTGCGTTTTTTTCGTTCTTCAATACGCTCAATAGATCTAACGCTTCTAATGAGGGTCCAATTCCTCTTCCAACTGGTTGTGTGCCATCAGTAATTATAACTTTTACATTCAACCCGATTGAATTACCCACAGTTTCCATATGACTCTTTAATTTTTGAGCCATTTCCATGCTTCTAACTTTTGCAGTTTCACCTACAGGAATATCTATAACGACGTGTGTTGAACCTGCCGCAGCTTTTTTTGAAAGTACCGAAGCGATAAGCTGTCCTTCGCTATCAATATCCAAGGCTTTTTCAATTTTAATGAGTACATCGTCCGCTGGACTTAATTGAGCAGTGCCACCCCAGACAAAACAACCTCCCTCTTTTTCTACCACTGTTTTTATTTCTTTTAAAGAAAGTGTTACATTAGTAATAACTTCCATTGTATCTGCTGTTCCTGCTGGTGAGGTAATTGCTCGGGACGATGTTTTTGGCATGGTGAGTCCGTAAGCAGCTACAATAGCAACAACCAATGGTGTTGTCCTATTTCCTGGCAAACCTCCAATACAGTGTTTATCGACTACAATTTCTTTGTCCCAATTCAATTGATTTCCAGAAGCAATCATTGCTTTGGTGAGGTCTGATATTTCTGTGATATCCATTCGGTCACCTGCACAGGCTGTAATAAATGCCGAAAGGTGAATGTTGGAATAATTGCCTTCAACGATATCGGCTATAATTTCCTCATAAGCTTTGTAATTAAGCTTTTGATTATAGATTTTCGCTCTTACGTGGCTTAAAGACTCAATAGGCTCCAAGTGTGAAACAAGTAATGTTTCATTTTCAGAAATATTCAGTTTTTTTGCTGCCGCATCTGATAGTCCAATTTCATTAGGCAATAGAACATCTGAATTTATGACATTGAGACTTGCTACAATGGAACGAGTTGCCTTTGATACCCTTATTCTTGTGAGGGCTTCAAAACCTTCAGAAACACAGACGTGACAATCTTCACGCATATAGACCACGTTTTCGTTCTGTGTATAAATACCGAGGTGTTTATATTTTAAAATATTTGAATGTTGTTCCATAACTTATTCTATTTCTTCAATATTATAAAGCTGTGGGATTTCAGCATCCCAACCATAGGTTTCCTTAATGCCTTTCTGTAAGGCTTCCGCACTTTTTTTTTCGCCGTGAACAATAAAGATTCTCTCTGGTTTATTCTTAATCTTATCCATCCAATCTATAAGTTCTTTGTGGTCTGCGTGTGCAGAAAGACCATCAATTTCTGCAACTTCCATATTTAGAGGCACCCATTTCCCATACACTTTTAATTCTTTTTCGCCTTCTAATAATTTTCTTCCACGAGTGCCTTCAGCTTGATACCCCACAAAAAGCAAAGTATTATTAGGATTTTGTGCTTGTGTTTCCAGATAGTTGAGCATACGTCCTCCTGTCAGCATACCACTTCCAGCAATTACGATTTTTGGTTTCTCATCAGTTCGTAATTCCATTGTTTCTCGATAGCTGCTTACAACTGTAAAATAGGAACACATTTCATCACATTCGTGTTTCTTAAGTTTGTGCCAATCCCTTGTGCTATGAAATAATTCCAAAACATTTGCTCCCATAGGACTATCCATTATCATTGGTACTTTCGCAATTTTATTTTCTTTTAATAGCCTCCAAAAAATGAGCATCATTAGTTGGGCACGTTCTACTGAAAAACTTGGGATAAACAGACTACCACCTCTATTGATGGTGTCATTAACCAATTTTTCAATCTTTGGAATGGCTTCTACTTCGTCTGGATGAAACCTTCCTCCGTAGGTTGACTCAATAAATAAGATATCAGCTTTGTTAGGTTTTAGTGGCGGATATAGTAATAAGTCATTGGTTCTTCCAATATCTCCTGAAAAGACAAAGCGTTTTCCATGTACATCCAACTCGATGAATGTAGCACCCAAAATATGACCGTTATACTGAAAACGAGCTTTGATACCATCAAAAAATGGAATCCACTGGGATTGAGGAATAGCCTTAAAATGTGGAATAGTATTTTCGACATCTTTTAAATCATAAAGAGGTTCGGCTGGACTGTGCTTGGAATAGCCTTCTTTGTTAGCTCGTTCAGCTTCTTGTTCCTGAATTTTTGCGCTATCATTCAAGATGATTTCTGCAATGTCCAACGTGGGGTTGGTACCGTATATAGTGCCATTAAATCCTTGCTTTACCAATCTTGGCAGATACCCAGTGTGATCCATATGACCATGGGTAAGAAGCACAATATCAATTTCTGAAACTTTTACAGGTGGATACTCCCAGTTTTTAAGACGTAGTTCCTTGAGACCTTGAAAAAGCCCACAATCTATCAGTATTTTTTTATCTCCTGTATCCACTAAATATTTTGAGCCAGTTACTGTTCCTGCTGCTCCTAAAAAGTGAATGTTTATTTTATTATTTTTCATTTTTATTATATTTATTTAGTGTCCACCACAGCAGGAAGCTTTGTTCCCTTTGTCTTGGCTAGATTTGTATAATTCCGCTATTTCATTGTATAAATTGCGAGAATCCTCTTTGATAAGAAGTGCTAACTTCTTTATAGATTTAGGTTCAAAATTTGACATACCCAATAGTATTTCCAATGCTTCTTCAAGTAGTTTAGAATCATCTTCCAATGCTTGGTAAAAGGGCTCTAAATCTATATTGTTCTGTTTTTGAAGTGCTTCTGTTTTCATCTATATTGTATTTAGAATTAACGAATGTTTTATTAATTGTTTTTATTTTAATGTGCTATACATAATTTTTCTGAATCTTCGAGAATGGTTTTATGTCTTGGTTTTGGCACCCCTATTTTTTCCAATAAACTAGGGTTTTCGTGAAGTTCCTTACAGAGTACAATCCCATTGTCTAGTAATTTTGTTTTTTCGGCTTTTGTTAATGTGGTTAAAGCTGTTAAAGGATGTAACCCCAACTTATCTATTCTATCTTTAAGTCCGCTGCCAATGGGATAATCCCAACTTGACAATAACAACCCAACACATTTGCCATATTGTATAGCATCGGTTGTAAATCGCGTATTAGTGTACACACCTCCTTTATGAAGTTTGGCCTCATGCCCTTTTTGACGTTCCCATTGTTTTTCTACATCCAAAAACCTTGAATGGATGTATAATGGGATTTTCACATTGCAAAACCGCCCTTGATCGCTATGGTATTTACATTCAATCATATAATGATTATTGTCTTTTAGTGCTATAACATCTACTTCATGTTGTACACAATTACCCTGAACAATTACTCCAACCTTTGTTTCAAAACCTTCATGCGCCATTATTTTACCTACTAATTTTTCAAAAGGAAATCCTGAAGGACCCAACTCCATCAATGCTTTTTTTAGCTTGTATTTTGAAGCACTTACTCTTGATTTACCCTTGAGCATTTTGAATGCTATTTGGTATATTTTTTTAGTCGTAATTCCTTCATAAATATCAGACTGGATTTTCGTTACTATTTGCTGAATCAACGCTTCATTTGCTTTCGCTCGGCGTAATGAATTGATGAGTTTTTCAACATCAAATGGGACACTATCTCCAGAGTGTTTTACTATGTTTATTGTATTTTTCATTATTAAATATGTATTGTCATTACTGGTAATGTCGAATGATTGGTTACTCCTTCAGCTATACTATTTGAGAATAGTTTTAAAAAGCCAGTTTTTCCATGTGTACACATGGCTATCAAATCTGTTTTATTTTGTTTGACAAATTGGTTGATTCCAATTTCTACAGTAGGTTCATTGTAGACATGTTCTGAATAATTTTTCAATTCAGGAAAATCTTTTAGTAAAAGACTCATCCAATTTTTGCCGGATTTAATGCTATTATAATCGGTCTCTGTATTGATTTGTAATAGATGAATGCGTGCATTGCATTTTAACGCTATTGAAATCAAGGATTTAAAAGCGCTTTTAACATCTTCTTGAAAATCAGATACAAAAACAATATTCTTAAACGGAAAGCTTACCGTGTCTTCTTTTACCACTATAACAGGAACTTTTGCTTTTCTTACTATTTGTTCTACATTACTCCCAAGTATTTCTCTAACAACACCTTTGGTGCCGCTACTTCCTGTTATTATAAAATCATGATGAAAATGGCCAGAATGTTTTAATATATTGGCTTGCCCAGCATCATATTCTAAAAAAGTTCTACACTTTAGTCCCTCTTTTTCAGCCTTTTTTTCAAGCTCTCTTAATTTTGCCTTGGCTATGCCAATTTGTTTAAGGGTCTCTGGGTATCTTTTTTCTTTTAATTTATCAAGCTGAACCCAATCGACTGGTGTTTGCATTAAATGATAGAAATGAATTTCTGAATCATATATTTTTGCCATTTGTATGCCTAACTCTGCTGCTTTTTCGCAGTTCTTTGAAAAATTCGTTGGTACTAGTATATTTTCCATATGTTCTATTTTTTAAACTTTTTGTAAAATTTTAATTATTACTCACTTCATTTCCAGAGAGTACTTGTTTTTTAAAACAATCCAGATTATAAATTGTAGTTTCGGCAATGTTTGTCAATGCTGTTTCAGTTAAAAAAGCTTGATGACTTGTAATTAATACATTGTTGAAAGTCATAAGACGTGCTATCACATCATCTTGCAAAATGTCGTCTGAATGGTCTTCAAAAAATAACCCTTCCTCTTCTTCATATACATCCATTCCAAAATATCCAATATGCCCAGTTTTTAATCCATTAATAACCGCCTTTGTATTTACTAAACCTCCGCGACTTGTATTTATAAGCATCACTCCAGTCTTCATATTGGTAATGCATTTAGAATCTATTAAATGGAAGGTGTCTTTAGTCAATGGTACATGTAGGCTTATAATGTCTGATTGACTGCAAAGCGTTTCACAATCGGTATAATTGACATTATATTTCTCTATCAATATTTTATCTTCAAACACATCAGTAGCTAGAATTTTGCAACCAAAACCATGTAATATTTTTACCAGTACTGCACCTATTTTACCAGTGCCTATTATGCCCACTGTTTTTCCATTCAAATCAAAGCCGGTAAGTCCATTTAAAGAAAAATTTGATTCACGAACTCGATTATGGGCTCTTATCAATTTTCTGTTTAAGCCCAAAATCAATGCAGCTGCATGTTCTGCTACCGCATAAGGTGAATATGCCGGAACACGAGCTACTTTTATACCCAGTTGAGCTGCTTTTGTCAAATCCACGTTATTGAATCCCGCAGATCGTAAAGCGATGTTTTTAATACCAAGAGCTTTCAATTTTTCAAGAACGATTGCTGAAGCGTCATCACCCGTAAATAAACTTACTGTTTTAGAACCTTTAGCCAGAATAGCAGTTTCTTCTGTCAAACGAGCTTCTAACAGTTTTAGTTGATGCTTGTCGTTATTTGCTTTTAGCAGATAGGATTCTTCAAACTTATGTGTACTGAATATGGTTGTTTTCATTTTACTTTTTTTTAATTCCCTAACTGTATTAATATATAGGCTATACCGGCGACTATGACACTTCCAAAAATGAGCATTACCAGTTTCCCTGTTTTTTTGGAACCTTTGAAATAGGTAATACCCAGCTTTACAATCATATTACTTATGGTTGCGGTTATAATGACATTGGTAGCAAGCGCGAGTTTATCTTCCAAAGACCCAAATTTTGCCATACTAATAGTTATCGCATCTGTATCTGCCAACCCTGCAATTAGGGCTGAATAGTATAAACCGCTTTCGCCAAAAAATTGATTTCCATAAAAAACTGCAAATAGGATAACCACATAAATACCACCAAAACCAAGGGCGTTCCAAATATTTAGTGGATTACCCAGACTGATATCTGTCTTCGGAACGTCTGTATCTTTTTTAATAAATATGAGAGCACTTATTAGACAAATAAGGGTAAGGATGGTAAATGGAATAACTAAATAGGAAAGTATGGCGCTATTAAAAATATATGCCAGAATCGCAAGTCTAGGAAACATTATCGCAGAAGCTATAATAATACCAGCAGCATATTTTTTCGAGAGCTCTGGCGATTCCTTACTCCTAGAAGCATATATCCAAGCTACTGCGGTACTTGAAATCAACCCACCTAAAATTGCAGTGAGCAGAATACCACGTTTAGAACCTACATATTTTACGAGGAAGTAGCCGATGAAATTCAGAAAAGAGACAATCACTATAATGGCTCCAATCTCAAAAGGGTTCAGCAAACCTTCTGGACCATAGTCTTGATTTGGTAAGAAAGGTAAAATCAGAAGTGCAATAATTGAAAACTTGATAAAGGCAAAAAGTTCTTCTGAAGTAATATTTTTAATGAAGCTATTGAAGGTTGTTTTCAATGATAACAGAGTAACAATAACTACAGCGGTAGCAACTGCTTCCTTGTGCAAATGATTAGCAACCATAACCCCCAAAATCAACGTAGCGAATAAAGCCATATTAGTGGTAATACCAGTCATAACATGCTTTTGCACTATGGAAAGATGACTCAAAGACAGAAACAAAAGAAATGCTGCTGTAATTATAATGACCAACCAAGGTGTATAGGCTGTGGAAAGATTTCCCAAGATAAAACCAATGATGGCAACAATAGGGAAGGTTCGTATCCCTGCAAAACCTTGTTCCTCTTTCAGTTTATCGTATTCACGTTCCAATCCCAGAATAAGACCAATGCCCAGACTGATGAGTAGTCCGAGGATAAATGGGTTGATATTTTCAAAGGTTTCTGTCATTGTTTATTTTCCAAATAGTTCTAAAAGTTGGCGCAATTCATCATTTATTTGATGTTGTTTAACTACCTCTTCAAAAGAGGTAAAATGTAATTGATTGTTTAAAATACCAGCCATTGCGTTCTTTTTACCTTGTGAAAGTGCGTTTACACTTGCCACACCAAGTCTAATTCCTAGCATTCGATCTAAAGCAGATGGGTTTCCACCTCGTTGTACGTGGCCGAGTTTCGTAATTCGTAAATCGACATTGGGATTGACTTCCTTTATTTTTGAGGAAACAAGCTCAGCACCAATTTCATCACCTTCAGAGACCACAACTAGAAAAGCATCTTCACTATCGTAATTTTTAATCTTATCTAATAGATGAATAAAATCGGTACCGCTTTCGGGAATAAGGATAGCATCGGCACCTACCATCAATCCCGAATGAATGGCGATATATCCTGAATCCCTTCCCATTACTTCCACAATAAATACGCGGTTATGAGATTCGGCAGTGTCCTTTATTTTATCAATATTTTCAATGGCAGTGTTTACTGCGGAATCAAAACCAAGGGTGTAATCAGTACCAGAAATATCGTTGTCGATAGTCCCAGGAATACCTATAAATGGGATATCGCATATTTCTGAAAAAGCCAATAGACCTTTAAAAGTGCCATCGCCACCAATAGCAATTAAAGCGTCTATGCTGTTTGATTTTAGAGTTTGCAGTGCTTTTTTACGACCCTCTAATTCCAGAAATCGTTTGCTTCTTGCTGTTTTTAATATTGTACCGCCTTTATGGGTTGTTTTTTTAAGTTCGTGCGACTTTAATAGTATCAAATCGCCATCTATTAACCCTTCATACCCTTTTCGAAAACCACTTACTTTTATGCCCTTTGCTTCAGCGGATTTGGTTATGGCATACAATGCAGCGTTCATCCCTGGACTATCGCCTCCAGATGTAAATACGCCTATATGTTTAATTTTATTCGTGTTCATTAGATATCGTTTTTTGTAATTTTATTTCTGAAATAGTAAAATCTTGAATTGTGTTCCAAACAAATTCTGCTTCATTCAGAAAGAACTGATGGTCTCCTTCAGATGAAGTAATTATTTGTGGGTTTTTAAATTCCCTTGATAACGTTAAGGCATTTTCTAAAGGTGCTGTGGTGTCCTTTTCTCCGTGAATAAAAAGCACGTTTTTATTCCTAATTTTCCTTGCCATCTCATATAAATCTGTTTTCAATATGACTTCTGTGAGCGAATAATAATAACTCATCCAATGGTGCTTTTTTGCATCTTCATAAACTTCATCCGTTAGGTTGTCAGGCTTGAATGCACTTGACATAAATATGGGATGAATCATACAGATGTATTTTGAGAATTTGCTTGTTGAAATCCTATCTACAAAGGAATGCGACGACATAATTTCTTTAAACTCATCAGCGTTCTTGTAAACAGGTATACTTATAAAAATTCCTGCCTTAAACCAAGTTGGTTGCTTTTCCATTAGTGCCAACGAAATAATAGCTCCCATAGAATGACCAGCTACTGTGGTTTCTCCATCATTGTAGCCTTCTTGCGCAATGATTTTTTCTAATTCGTTTAATTGTATAGCAAGAGAGTACTTGCTTTTCGGTTTTGGCGAATTACCAAATCCGAGAAGGTCTATTAGAAGTAAAGAATGGGTGTGGGTAATATCTTTTAAATCACGTTTCCAATAATTTAAGGAACCTGTTAGCCCATGTAGTAAAATTATTTTCTTTTTACCTGTTCCTAAAATCTCGTAATTTAAGAGTGTGTTTTCAGAATCATATAAAGGGCTTATCATTACTTTATAATGATGATAGCCCCCTATCAATCCAATAGGAATCATTAATAACAAAAAGATAATTAAAAGCGTCATTGTCTTGAATTTTATAAATAGCTTAAATACTAATTATTGTAATGCTTATTAAGCAATTGTAATTTTATTGTCTAAATACACACTTTGTACGGTTTGTAATAATTCTACACCCTCTCTTAATGGCTT
>TARA_R110002051_G_scaffold325278_2_pt1 | contig 10212 bp, 11 predicted proteins | sample TARA_R110002051 | Tara Oceans TARA_R110002051 (sample SAMEA4397023) | marine metagenome | biome: Polar Biome; feature: [MES] marine water layer (ENVO:01000295) within the mesopelagic zone...; material: water (ENVO:00002006), including particulate matter (ENVO:01000060) such... | reverse complement strand
TACCCCCTCTATGAACCAAGGTCCACCAGAGGACATAAAGATCCCTTCTTTAAGCTTCTTTAGATATGCCTGTTCTGAAGGACGACAAAGGTCAGCAAGACCTCTTGGTCTGGGGTGCGATTGATGATGTCCAACAACCGCTTTTTCACCAATGTCAGGCATATATCTGGGTTCTAGACCAAGGCCTCGCGTTAAACAGTCGGCAAACCAATTGTCGTCATAGCCGGGGCTTTTGAAATCCTCGTCATTCCCTCCTATTCGGTACAAGTCCTTTTTCAACAAGCTGCCCAAAAAGAAAAAAGGTCTTCGAACTACCTCTCCGGTATAACCCTTTCGTGTTATTCCTTTTCCTACATCGTAATCATAAACGGTGGCTATTAAAAATTCCCCCTCGTTTAATTCCGTTGTAAGTAATTCCACAGAGTTATTCGTGGCGTGAATAACATCGTCTGACTGAGCGATAACAACCTCACCACGAGCCATCCTATACCCAACGTTTCTGGCTACGGAAGGATTCCTGTAACCCTCGGAATGTAACCAAGCATATTTAACATCATATTTTTTACACACATCAAATGTATGATCAGAAGACCCATCATCTACAACTATAATTTCATAGGGGAACCCCACAGATTGAGACGTTATACTAACAAGAGTTCTTTCCAAAGAAGAGGCTTTATTAAAGGTTGCCATGACAATGCTGGTGTATGGTATTCCTTCAGGGTAGGATTCGCTTGTCTTTATTACTGGCCTCATACTACACATCTTCTCTTGGTGGCATTTCGAGGATTTTATTTATATAATAACATATTGTATTAGCATGTTCTGTGTAGTTGTCTTCATTCAAAAGTTCGTTAAATCTTTGTGATACTGACGATCCTGCATACCAGTGTATTCCAATAACCTCTGGATCGTGACTTAAATCATGGACATCATAGAACCTAGCAGCGTCATTCTCCCATGAAAAGGGATAGACTACATGCATAGGAAACGGCCAGACTGCACATTCTGGATATATCTGTAAAAGATTTTGTGGGTTTGTTGTGCCTTCTATCAAAATATCAATTGCATAGGAGCCTGTTTTATTGTAATTATGGTGATGAAGTTTCTGATCTATAATTGATAATGCTAGACTATACAGATCTTTAAAGAATCTATTTTTACCAGAAGAACCAACCATCCCAATCGAAAAAATGCCTTTATTAAATGCTATTACAACATCATGCTTATTAGCCACATCATAGAAATCATCCATTGATCTTATGAATAAAATATCCATATCAGAATAGAAACCGCTATTTTCTCCAAGCCATTTCCACTGAAATAGATCGCTATTATGTGCCGGATGAATATGTCGCTGTGAGGTATGTTCAATTATATTAATATCAAGATCATAAATTTTATCAATACTGTCTTTAGAAATTGAGGAAAAGTTATCTTGAACCTCTCTTGTTGACCATTTTTCGTCTAAATTATGAATAGGTTTTGATAAATGTAATTCCATGACCCAGTCAGGGTTTAGTTTTCTAAAAGAATAGAGAGTCATATATCTTAGCCAAGAGAGCTTTTCTCCAGACCAAAAAAAAGTCATAGTTTTATCTGTCATATTAATAAGCTCTTCCAGTTTTTCAAACAGTTCTTTTTATCATATCCCATTTGAATAAATAAATCTCTAGTGTTATATTTTGTGCTTAGGGCTTTGTGGATAATATGTGATATTTGGTTAATGGTGGCCCCATTTGGTATCTTCTCTCCCCACCCATCACCGCTTTTGTTGTAGTGTATTCCGACGTTGGTCGTAACAACCGGCAATCCACATGCTCCCGCCTCTATGCTAGATAGGTGCTGAGTCTCCATTTCGGACAAACATAAGCATATAGAGCATGAATTAATAATTTTCAACAAGGTCTTATGGTCAACACAATTGAAAGTTCTGCATTTATGGTTATTGATACTGATATCATCCTTCATCACTAGACAAAAATTAAGATCGGTGTTATCTATCAGGCTCCTAATCTTGCTGAACCCCTTCCACCTGTTGTCTGCCCCAATAAACAAAACTGCACGTTCTGGTATATCTAACTCTTCTCTAAAACCCTTTCCCATAGGTCTGAAGAAGTCGAAGTCTACTCCTAGAGGAATGACCTTTTCTTTTTTTGGCTTAATTAGGCCACCACAGGACTGCCTCATATACTCAGAATTAAAGACCACTATATCGCTAGCATTGCAAACCTCTATCTGATCGGGATTTTCCAAGGGGTCTTGCATTAAGGAAATTGTAAAAGTGTCAATGTTTAGCTTTCTAAAATAACTAGCGTTTCTAACGATATAGTCTGGACTATCTGTAGTGGCCTGACTTTCTAGAACATCTGCCAAGTGTCTAAAGTCCGTATATCCATTAGTTTTGTCTACGAGATTGGGCATCCATTCCAGTAGATCGTGCCACAGGGTTTTAGTCCCCGGTATACATGTTAAGCAGTCATTGACTAGCCAGCCTTGATTATTCATCTTCTCTTATCCAAACCCAACATGTTTTGCCTCCTGCTATAAACTCTTGTATTGTTTTTCTTTGTGATTATTGTCAAACCCGCCTCGGTCACTGGCAGGGTTACACTATTGTATTCCTCTAAACATTTCATGTTCTTTAAACTCACACCCTCTCCAACCACAAGGATTCTGCTGGTGCGGTAACGCCCCCGTGTCTGTACATTCCGCGTTCTACTCCTTGTATATATTTTAAATTATCTATTTCGTTGTATAAAAGATCGTTGGTATTGCAGATAACTTTAAATTCTTGTTTGTGTTCTTTGATTAAAAAGTACAAAGCGTATATTTCATCAGTGGGCGTTGGGTGTGGACAGTAAACGGGATGTAATGGGATGTGCCCAGCATCGTGTTCAGATTGAAGCACTTCTGGGTTTTGTATATCGTGTATATGGATAATTGTTCCGGTGGGTAGTTTTCTCAGTATCTCATAAAAATAAAAAATTGCAAAATAAGCGTGGTGGCTACCATCAATAAAACAAAAATCAATTTGATCCAAGTCTGTAGGATTGTTTTCAAAAGTGTCCATCAGGTCGCCTTGAAAAAAACTACACTCTACATGATCTGGTATGTCGTGTATGCTGTTTTGAAGTTCTAACGAGTGGTTCGTTAGTGTGGATAAACTTTTATTTTTTCTAAGTGCTTGTAAAATAATATTAGTCGTTCCACCTCCTCCAATTTCTAGTATATTTTTAAATTTTTTCTCTCTTATCATTGAATAGAGGAGTAAGGAATCTAACTTACTATAAAAACCATCACACATTATATCTTCATCAGATATATCCTTCTTGTAGTATTTTGCAAATAAGTCCATTATGGGATTTTTATCATAAGAAAAAACCTCATGAAAACCATTATTAAAAGATTTGTTATAGTGCCAGTTTGTCATTCGTCCATCTCCCCTTCTTGTATATGATACACGATACTATCAAACGCCGTTACATGCTTCATTCCAAATTTGTTTGCCAGCACATCGCAAAAGAAGTAAGCGTCTCCAGATTTAACGAAACGTGTACGATTAACACCTACGCCCCCTTTGTAGATGTTGCCCTCTGGGTACATGCCACTTTCTATGAATCTGCTTTTCTCAAACACTACTGGCATAAAAAGACCGCCGCCATGAAATTCGTCTCTTGACATCTCTTTGGCATACTGTTGAAACTTCTCAGAATCAAAGCTGCGGGGATGTTTCCCGCAGTCATTGCTTATTCCATGAAGGCCGCTGGGCATCTTGCCACTTTCTACCAATCTACTACACGGTATATTGATTCCATCGTGATGCTTCAATAAATTACTTAACCAGTCTTTGCTGAAGGCCATATCAGAATTGACTAGACACACATTGTCATATTGGCTTGACTCAACACAATAATTCCAACATCTATAAACTCTATTTAGATAGAAGTCGTCTGGTTTTGGGTCGTTGTACACCGAAAACGGAATGTCTAAAGTATGTAGTCTTTCTAAAACTTCGTCCGTTGCGTCGTTGGCCACTATCCGTAAAGTAACACCCCATCCGTTCGCTTTACAGTGTTCGCTCTTTAGTTGGTCGTATATAAAGTCCAAATACTGAGTAGACTTGTAAATCATTACTATTACTTCAACATTATTGTTCATTCAAAATGTCTCTCAAACTTTTTCTAGTATTATCATATGATCCATCTGGCAAGCATCCGTGAGACGAATCAATAAAGTCAAGCAAACAATAGTCGCCAACTCTCCAAACTTCCAAAGTGCTTTCATCTATCAATCTATCGAGAGGCCAGCCGCTCTGGCCAAAAGACTCATATACATGATACTTATTTATTATTTGATCGTCAGTGGAAAAGCCATAATGTATAAGATTGTATTCATCATGTAGAGCTATATCACAAATGCCAAACGGGCTAGTTTGAGAATGCAGTCCGGTATGTTCGGGAAACCAAAGATTACCATTATTTCGCCAAAAACAGGTTGGCCGTAACATATTATAACTTTGGTCTAAGCGGGTATAGCGGTTACTTCTCCAAAGATTTAGATGCATCAAAGAGATACCATCCATATGCCCATTGTTATATAGTATTTCCGTTAGCAAGCATTTATCCGACGCTAATCTCTTATCCAAACATGTGTCGCCGTCCATCCAAAATATCCAATGCGTATCTGGCTGTTCGTGTAAAAGTTTTTCTAATAGTTCCTTCTTGCAAGTTGTTTCTTCATTAAATCTATTGGTTTTAGATTGTATGACCCTAACATTATCATGTTGCTTATATACCTCTTGGCTTCCATCGTCTGAAGCTTGATCGTAGATATAAATATAATCACAAAACTCCATACTTTTAAACCAGTTATGAAGATTGCCTTTTGACAACTCGTTTCTTAGTTGTGAGAATCCTATTATTTTCATACAAAATTCACATGTTGAGGTTCGTTATCAATTGCATAAAGTATTGTTTTATTCTTGTTGTTAAACATACACCTCTCGCAAGAACGTGCATCAAAGCAAGAAAAGTTTTTCTTCTTCTCCTCCGACTCCCAAAGTTCTTTGAACCTTTGATCCTCTAAAGATCCCACCATTCCCTGTTGATTATAGGCCGTGACACAACATCTATACACATTTAAGTCGCCGCCAATGTATGTAACAAGCTCCTGATAGCCACAAAAGGAGTAGTCTGGAGCAGCCTGAACTAAGTCGGCGTAACGCTCGCCAAAGTTATTGAATACGGTAAAGTTTTCATCTTCATATTTCTCTTTGGTGTGGCGACACAGGTCTGATGCGTCATCAAAAAATTGGTCAAAATACTTCTCGTTGTCGGACTGAAATACCGCACTCAACCTAACATTGTCTACGCCCGCCGCTTTAGCGAGGACAGTAAAATCTTCTATCTCTTTCCAATTGTCGTCCGTGACCACAAATCCCATGCCGATGGTTACCTCTGATCCTGTCCGTTTTTTCTCGGAGGTCAGTTCAGTAACGTTCTTCCACATTCTGTCGTGATGACCGGCAGATACATTGCGTATGCGGGTATAGGACTCAACATTACCAGCGTCTACAGAAAAGCGTACCCACGTTGCCCGCAATAACAGCGGGATCGTTTCGGGCTTAAATATAACACCGTTGCTAACCAAGCCCAGTTCCATTCCTCTATCTAGAACAGCTTGATATATCTTAGTATGATCGGGATGAACCGATGGCTCTCCTCCGCCAGTAATTTGGATGGCTTTAACGCCCATCTCCTGACAATCGTCTAGGATTTCAATACATTTCTCGTAAGATATTTTACGATTGGGGTTGTTGTTGACCTCACCGCTTTCAGGATGAACAACCTTGAATAGCTCGTTTGTAGTGTAGCCAGACATTCTGTATGCACAAAAGCTACAGTCTTGATTGCATAAATCAGAGATGATCAGATGTACCTGTAAAGGAACTGTCTGCTCCCCCTTTTTTAACTGATCTATACGGTCTCTGTGATGAAATATTTTACCCGCTGAATAAGCACTCATTCTAGCTCCTTAAAAGATCTTCCATTTTGATCGCTACACTATTTAATACCTTTTCTAGCACAGGAAACATTTGAAGCTCATTTAATATTTTGTCCTTAGATTCTCTTATGTATAATAGCCTTTTTTCCCATTCGTTATTTTCGATAGCACTTTTAATCACTTCTAAGGAGCCTTCAAAGTCTTCCAAATCTATATTGATGTATGATTGAGGGTGTATAAAATCATCTATATTAGGACAACCATAATAAAAACATAGACATTCAGACAAAATGGAGTCTACTATTTTTTCAGTAAAGTAGTTTCTTTCAATATTATTCTCAGAAGCATAGGTATATTTATAAGGAAAAAGACCTCTATCCTTTTCTCTAAGGGGAAGTTCCCCCATTTCTCTTCCGACAGAAGGAGCATTAGGACCGATCCATTTATCGGAATGGCCCTTGCCCCATACGTCTATAATTAAATTATCACATAAAAGGCATAGAAAATCAAGTCTTTTTACATGCAAAGAACAATCCCTTTTTCCTGACATCACTGTCGAGAAACAATACTCCTTGTCTAAATTTATCTCATTATTTATAAGCTGAGAATACGTTGGTGATATATGCCATTCTATATTATTGTGATGTGATTGTGTATCATGTGCAAACAAAAATTCATTCTTATGATCTTGTAGATTACTAAAAACTGAGGGAAATTTTTGCGTAACAAAACTTGGTTCCATTTGCAATACTATAGATTTTTTTTCCTGAACAATACCATGTTCAACCCAATTTATAACTACAGCAACGTCCTCATCTTTCTCAACAATCCTCAAATTATTCCAAGTTAGATTTTTGGGATCCTTACACATTCTTGAAAAATGGTCTTTTAAATTGTGAGGACCATAATTTGAAACAATTTTTATCCTTATTTCTTCAGGTGATAAATCCATGTATCTTCTTTTTATAATCTATGTACTTTTGTATATAATAATCAGGAAAAATGTCTCTTGGATTCTCTATAAGTTTATAGTCTTCATCTATGGCAGACAGTCTATGATCAGAGATTCTGTCAGCCCTGTTTCCAAACATATCGTGTACATGAATATGACATATCTTGGGTTCATAAAATACATTCCCCCTAGGGGTTCCTTTAACACCACAGTCTACAGTAGGGTTTATTTTCTTTTTATGCAGTGCTACAAACCCGTACTCTGGTAGATGATTATGTCTTACAGCCCTTATGTGTCCGTCATGCATAACCCCTCTTACTGAGTTTACATCCCAAATATATATTGACGGCGATATGAAATGATAACAACTAAATTCTATCGCAAAGGCATCTTGATTATTCTCATTTATATATAGAAACAGTTCTCCGAGCCAAGGAGTAAAGAATTCATCCGAATCACATTGAACTATCCATTCACTTCCCATCCCCTTAGCTATTTGGATAGTTTCATTCCTACATGTGACTTCGTCAAATCCTCCGTCTTCACAAGATCTATCAAATCCGTAGCCATAAGATTTCCAAAACTCGCTAATCTTATTATATTCAGACTCAAGTTCGCCTACATTTTTAGGCTTGATTGGATCTGTATGCATTATGACTATGTTGTCAACCCAGTCATATGAGTCCATTATTTTAACTGATAAACGCAGATGATCATTGTCTATCTTAGATGTAATATACCAAACTGTACATGTTGTCATGATAGTTGTTCATAAAATTTCGTATCGTTAAAAGATCTACCATTCTGATCTTTACACCAATTGATATAGTTATAAAGTACTATCTGGCTGGGATTCACGAAACCCTTTCCACCCCTATCAATTATGGCTCGATTAAATGCAACATGCTCTGAACTTTCCCCCGTGTATACCGCGTCCTGAATTGAACTCATTTTGTATATAGTCATTCCTCCGAAACAAGAATTGACCGGAACAAGACCTTCCCCTCTTTTCAAAGAAGAAAAATGTCTCCCCAATGCGAACATCTTATTTCGACCTATAGACAAATCATCACAGCCTATTTCCCTATGGGGAAAAGTATCCCAATACCTTACGTTTCCTCTCATGGAGTTCTTCCCATTTGAACCCATGAAATCCCATTCCACATTCACGTTTCCGATTGTATGGGCTATTCCATCATAGCTAATACCCCCAACCAAATCTAAATCAACCGGAATATAGTAGTCAAAATTTGAATAGTTATTTTTGAGAAAGTCTACACATTTATTTCTATATACAGCCATTGCCGTAACTCTCTCCTTACTCCTACCTCCGATCCTTTTCTCGTCAAGCTTTTCTGAAAACACATGTCTGTTATCACCCGTCTCCCCCCATTTTTCTAGAAGATTATCTGTACCATCTTCAGAGTCATTCTCATATATCACAAATGCCGTTTCTTTAAAAAGCCCCGAAAGATACTCTAACCGCGATAACCCGCAAAAATTTAAGCGTTTAAATACATCTCTAGCCAGACCGCAGATTACCGCACTACTTTTACGCATGGTTTCATATCCGGTCGCCACTTTATCAAGATAATCCTTTTGAAGATCAAAATCATATCCAACAATTTTTTTTATGGGTGGAAATTTATTTTCTGGAAAAATATGCTGCCATTTACTAATGAGTATATTTTTTTGTTCTAAATTATCACTATAAAAGCTCTCATCCGCAGGCTTATCAATCTTACCAATATGATCGCTAACGTATAGAACTTCTTTTTCAACTCCGGTACAGATTTTTAAAGTTAAATCTTGTCTGGCATTTTTAAAATCAAAATCTAAATCAAAGCCACCGACGCTTTTATATATTTCTCTTTCCAGTATTGCGTACTGCAACACTCCAAATCCCAAGCAGGTATACGGATACTTTTCATCTTCCTCTGGTATGTCAGTCCAAATAGATACCGCCCCGCAAGTCTCATAAGAGCATAGTGCGGAAATTACATTACTACAAAGACATTTTGATAATCTACAGTCGTCAGAAATATAACCCACATATTTACTTTGCCCCTTTTTAATTAACCAATCATAGAGAACTGTAAGATTTACTTCTTCTTCAAACTCCTTATTTTGCTTCCATAAAGAGATAGTATTAAAACTCCAAGATCTGCTATGCAAAAAATCTTCTACGCCATCATCTTCGTTACCATCCATTATAAAAAGATTTACACAGGAACCGCCGAAGTCTAGATCCAGTAAAGTTTTTTCAAAATTTTGCCCTTTTATGCAAATGCAAATATCCACATTTTCTATACGATCATCCGACTTTGTAAACTCTATCTGACCACTCATATAAAAACGCCTTCCGTATCCATGCTGCTCAGCATCCAACTCATTTGAGAAAAGCTACTATCCTTAGTGCCGACTATCTTTGCGCAACGAGAGAGGAGAACAAAATCAACCAAAGCCTCCTGCATTCCGTCCACGCTCCTGTTCTTATTTTCCTGATCAAACATCACTACCTTCTTGCCATATCTTTTCTTCATATGCTCTGAAAACTCTGGGGTATCAGTGCAGAAAAATATCTTGTCGTATCCCTCGACATCCTCATCTAAAAAGGAGATAGTCTTTTCTAGACTACCTCCAAAAACCTTTCTTAAATGAACGCCAATCGTGTTGTTTGAAAATCTCAATAGTGTATCATCTATATGCTCTTGTATATGGTCTAGCGGGCTAACAAGTTTTACTAGGTAAGGATGGAGAACTTCTTTATTGTTCCACTGTCCGCAAAAATATCCGGCGCAGACTTCTATCCACTTATGGTCGGAGTTTTCCAAATTGTTGACTTCTTTATGTCTGAACCTCTTTATCTGGTCCGAGTTAAACAGTTCTCTATGATTATTGTCCTCGTAACACCCGTCTCCTATTATCCACCCCGTGGTTGGCTTAAACAGTTCCTCCCAGTTGGCGTCACATCCTATTGGAGGAAGCCATCTAATTACAAAGACTCTTTCGTAGGTGTCTGCTGCGGCCCAAGCGGAAGATGTTAACTTTAATCTATCACCGAGACCGTGTCTCGGCCAAGCCACTAAGTATTTCATTATGTCTTGCCTCGAAAAAAGCCTTACATCTTCTTACCATTTTCGTTCGTTCCTGAACATGTCCCGGTCTTTTTGAGATAGCGTGATCGCTTGATAGCTTCTCATAAGGAATGCTCAACCGCCTATTTAGCTTACCGTAGAACGAAGTTAGACAGT
>TARA_R110002051_G_scaffold291647_1_pt1 | contig 10213 bp, 6 predicted proteins | sample TARA_R110002051 | Tara Oceans TARA_R110002051 (sample SAMEA4397023) | marine metagenome | biome: Polar Biome; feature: [MES] marine water layer (ENVO:01000295) within the mesopelagic zone...; material: water (ENVO:00002006), including particulate matter (ENVO:01000060) such as...... | reverse complement strand
CTGCGTTTCGACGCTCAAGCTGCGCGATTGGCTGCGGGCGCTGCCTGAGGTGCAGGGGGTGAAGGTCGAGCCGGTCGAGGAAGAATTCGAGGGCAAGGTCTTCGAGCCCAGCGCGCTCGACGTTGCGCTGCAAGCTCTCGGCGATGACGCTGAACGAGCGGGCGATCATCCGACCGCTAGTGCGTATCGCATGGCCGCAGCGGCGATCGATTACCACCGGCGCGAGGTCAAGAGTTTTTGGTGGGAGCACTACGACCGCCTTGAGCAGCCGTCAGAGTTGTGGGAAGACACTCGTGGGATTTTCGTCGTTGACAGCGGCTCACTCGATCGCGATTGGCACAAGGAGGGGCGGCAGCGCACCGAGCGTCGGCACCTTTACTTGCGCGGTCAGTGGGCTCCGGGCAGCAGTGCCCCACGCCCGGGCGGCGATGTTTTTCTCGTCTACGGCGACCCGCTGCCGTATCTTCCGCCGGGCCATCGTGCCGGCGCGCGCCTCGCCCGCGGGGTTCGTTTCGCTGACCCCGCCGAGGATGAGGGTGGCATCTTCGTCATCGAAACCAGGCCCGACGAGATCCCCGCGTGGGACGAAATGCCCACGCACATCACGCCGGGGCCGCCACCGCGCGCCGACAGCATTGTTGCCGCGATCGAAGAGTGGGGCGAGACCGTTGTGGCCGCCGCACCTTCGTGGCCGGACGACGCGATGTCTAACCTGCTGCTGCGCAAAGCGCCCGCTGAGGTGGCTGCCCTCGAGCCCATGACGAGTGCGGATGATGGGGTTCGCGCCGTGATCGCCTCCCTGCTATCGCGGGAGAGTGGCTACCTCGCCGTGCAGGGTCCTCCCGGCACCGGCAAGACGTATCTCGCTGCTCATGTCATTCAAGAGCTGGTCGAGAAGCATCACTGGAAGGTCGGCATCACGGCGCAGTCGCACAAGGTGGTCGAGAACGTTCTCGATGCTGTCGTGCTTGACGCGAGCCTTGACCGGGACCTTGTCGCGAAGGCGGTGCCGGGAGAGTTCGGCGTTGGCTACTACGCCGCTGGTCCGTTCAGCGAGTTGCCGGCGAACGGTCACGCGGGCTTTGCGAGCGAGCACGAGTCGGAGGGTTACGTCATCGGCGGCACGGCCTGGGACATGACCAATCGCAAGCGGGTGCAGGCAGGCCAGCTCGATCTGCTCGTCATCGATGAGGCGGGCCAGTTCTCCCTCGCGAACACGATCGGCGTCGCCGCGAGCGCGAAACGCATTCTGCTGCTGGGTGACCCGCAGCAGCTCCCCCAGGTGAGCCAAGGTATCCACCCAGCGCCGGTCGATGGTTCGGCGCTCGGTCATGTGATCGGCGAGCTCGCTGTGCTTCCGAATGACTTCGGCTACTTCCTCGAAGAGAGTCGCCGCATGGATGAGGCCGTCACGCGCCCCGTCTCGCTGCTCTCCTATGACGGCCTGCTGCGGTCGCACGCGTCAACGGCGGGGCGGATGCTCGAGGGCTTCGCCCCCGGCCTGCACTCTGCTCCGACCACTCACGTCGACAACTCCACGTTCTCTGCCGAAGAAGCCGACCGCGTCGTTGAGCTAGTACGTGAGCACCTAGGCGCACTGTGGACTTCCGAAGCCGACGGCAAGGCGAAGCCGCTCGACGAAGACGGCATCATCGTGGTGACGCCCTACAACGCGCAGGTGGAACTCATCCGTGGCCGTCTCGATACTGCCGGCTATACCCGAGTCGTCGTAGGCACGGTGGACAAGTTTCAGGGCCGAGAGGCAGTCATCTCGATCGTCAGCCTCGCCGCCTCCAGCGCTGACGATGTGCCCCGCGGCCTCGACTTCCTGCTCTCCCGCAACCGTCTCAACGTCTCCATCTCGCGCGCCCAGTGGGCTGCGTACCTGGTCTACTCGCCAGCCCTGCTGGACTCGCTGCCGCAGTCGGCGGAAGGGGTAGCGACGTTGAGTCGGTTCATCTCGTTGGTTGAGGGTGTTGGGCCCCAATCTCAGGGCAAGCATGACCACGCGGCATTTCAACTGCAGTCCACTAAATAGAAGGGCTCCGAGAGCATGTAGTCACGCGAAATCGCCTCTCGAATACTTTCGAGAGAATTCTTTTAAACGCTCAGACGAACCGCCTCCATTTCTTCAAAAATCCCGTCACTCAGGCCGGTAGCGAGGTAACGAAGATACAAACTATCCACCTGGGAACGCTGTCGCGAGCTTCTAGCTGTGTCACGAAGGACATCTATAAGGCGCCCCAAATCAATGACGTGAAGCAGTTCGGGATTTTCCATCACGTCGCGATAGCGCTCCGCCCCCAGAGGTGACTTCGTGTCCAGAGGATGGTGCACGAAAAGTACGTGGGCCGGAACGTCAGAGATCAATGACCCGAGCGCGTGTAGTCGAGACAACTGGTCCTGCGCTCCTTTCTCAAAACTCGACTGCCGTCCGCGCCAAATCCGCATCTTCGAATTCGCTAGTTCGTAGAATTCCTGCGCACCCACGGATGCTTTTCTTTTACTGAATTGGTCGGCAAGCTTTGTTTCAATAACAACGCCACCGTACGACGTTCCAACAAAGGCGTCGGCTATTGTTCTATCCAAATGCCCTGCGCTCCTCAGCGAAGGTTGGTGCTCAATCTGCAGATTTTCCGCGCGGCCGACTTCTGCCATACCCAACGCAGAGAGCACGCGCGTCAACCATCCAAGATCATTGCCTAAAGGAGCGAAGAGGTTGAGAGTGAGTGTTTGGCTGGAGGTGAGGTAATGTTCGCAACGATACGGTTCGACTCCCCACCCGATCAGCCTGCGTTCGCGATATGCCGCAAGCGCCTCCCGCGAAGTGAAATTAACTCCTTTCTCGGCCCATTTCGCGCTGAGGATGCTTCCCATTTCTCGAGCGTTGGGAGGGGGCGTCGCCCCCCACTCCTGCGCTCGTAGCACTTCGACGCGGTACCAAGACTGATGCGCGCGTATGCGACGCAACAGTTTGGGATCCGCCCGCCGCTGGGGTCCGTAAATGTCAAGTTCCATCTAGACCTCACAGACCACTTGCATAAATCGATTGTTGCAGCCGACAGCAGCGTTCATTGGCTCGGGAGATCACGAAACGATAGAAGCAGCGCACTCGCGAGACAAAGTTTGTCGCGGATCCACTAGCGTCGCCGAATGGGCGCGATTAGGCCCGCTTTCCAAGAGTGAGTCCCTCACCACGATCTCAGTGGCTCTCAAAGCCCTAAGCCCGCGAAAACCTAAGTACGCCAGTATTCTCACTGATAGTTCGGATCTCAGCTTTATTGAACCCTCCTGATTTCACGGCTTGGATATCAAGAGTGATCTCTAGCTTCGCGCCCGCGCCCGCGAGCAGGTCGACAATCTCGTTTGAGCAGCGATGAACGGCTGAGAGGCGGAGCCGCAACGCGGTTCGCGCTCCTCCAAATGCGGCTGAGCTGTCCACGCAATTCGCAATCTTTCTTTAGACTAGAGGACCAAATCTAATCAGTGGATGGACGTTCGGTTTTATGCCTAAAGATGCAACCACCTCGCCTGCTACAGCCGATACAACTCCGGCAACGGCAAGTGGCCAGGCCGACGATCCCGATCGTTCAGCGGTTGGCTCCCCGGACATGAATGTATGGATGGTCGGCCAACAGGTAAGCCCCACACAGCGGAGAGGCAGGTACGAACCTGCGAGCTTCGGGCACCCCGCAAAAATGCTTCCTGAACTCGCTCGGAGGATCGTTGAAACATATTCCGGAGAAGGGAGCACCGTTGTCGATTTGATGAGTGGAATCGGGACGACCGGCGTCGAGTCAATCTGGATGAATCGAAACTATGTAGGCGTTGAGATTGAACCTGAATTTTACGCGATCCAAGAAGCAAACCTAGAGCTCGCAAAATCACAAGGAGCGAGTGGTCAGTGGTCACTCAACGTTGGCGATGCGCAAGACGACTTTGGCATCCGCGACGTAGACCTGATTACGTTTTCGCCCCCGTATCACGACGCGATTCACAATCAAGGCAACGAAATCGAACGGATCAGGAAGAAGATTGCTAACGGCTCAGCATCTGAAGCACTCGTTCGCAGGTTTGCCAATTGGAATGAATCTACTGAGCAGGCAGCAGCCGGCACCCGCTCGAAAGGCTATTCTTCCAATGCGACGAACATTGGCCACCAGAAGGGCGACACCTTTCGAGCGTCAATGAGTCGCATTTACTCACGGGCGTTCACCGCCCTTCGCCCCGGTGGCTACCTTGTAGTGGTGACGAAGGACCAGAGGGATCGCAAGACCGGTGAGCTGACGGACGTATACGGAGATACCGTCAGCTCATGCAAAGATGCAGGCTTCCAACTGCACCAACACATAGTCGCGATCCTTTGCAAAATCGACGAGAGTTCAGGGAAAATTACTCCGCGAACTTCGCACTGGCAACGAATGGCTGTGAATAAGTCTGCGGGAACCGATCGAGTGATTTTACTCGGTCAGTTCGAAGACGTGGCGGTGTTTCGGAAACCGGCATTGTAGTTACGAGGCTGCTCGATCACATCAGCATCACGGGGGATGAGATTGTGAATGGCTACAATAAGCGAGTCGGCTTCGGATTCTAGATCGAACGAATCGAGCGGAAATCTACAGACGAAAACACCTACCTCGCCGATATCCCCAAGGCTCGTGAATTGGATCGCCTTGTCTACTCCGTCAGTAGGGTAGATAAGCAAAACACTGGTTGCCCCATAGGCGCTGGCGTGCGCCACAGCCTGATAAATGTCGTTAACATCACGGCTAGATTTGTATTTGGCATCGCCAACAACTACCGGCGCTCCGTTGAGAGCGAATGTGAGATCCGGTTTTGCTGGCCTGCCGGAAGCCATCGACCTAAATCCATCTGGCAGAGGACGCTTACTAGAGCTGAGCAATGGCCTCTGATGGCTCTTTGCGGTGTCCCAACATTCGAGTCCTTGAAATGTCTTCGCTCGAGCTGCCAGCGTGTGAAAGAGCATATTCTGAAATACCTCTTCCATATCAACAACCATAGGCGCCAAGTCAACATCGTTATCGGAGTTACTCTCCAGGTTCACTCCTATTTCGTCCAAGAGCATGAGCGATAGCGTAAGCAGCGGGCGGAATGACACGTATGGCTCGGCCAGAGGCTTCTCTTGCAGGTGGCGCCTCAACGAAGGTAAGAATGCGCGGTTACGATCGGGGCTGATTGAACCGAAAATTTGGTGAGCATCCGAAAGGTCTCTCAGTACACCAGCGTCTGGTTGTGACGACACCTTGGGGTACGTCCTTTGCACGAGCCATACAGCATATTCCAGCGCTTGATTCAGGTAATTCTGGGGGCCAAAATCGAAATACTCGAACGATACTCGATCGAAACTTGCTTTGGGCCAAAGCTTGGAAACTGTTTCCCCTGGAAGCGCACGACCGCGCACGGACTGACCTTCGCCAAGCATCCTTTTATATGCCCGAATCGGCCCAAATCGGAACAAAGTTCCCAACTCTTGATGAAAAGCCCGAATTAGCAACTCCAACATGCTGAGATCCGAACCTTGCCCATATGCGCGCTCCAGCAAGTTGATGAGCATTGGTGGCTCTTCAGCGAGGGTTAGGATTCGAATGAGTTGAGTGGTCGAAACTTTGGTCGACACGCGCAAAACTAAATATCGACTAATTGGAATAATCCCAATGTACTTGCCAGCTGTTAGATAGAACTTCCCCCGACGAACCCGCACAGAAAAATACTGCCGTTCCTCGAATTCTGGCCCGAGCGCCAACAGCGCACGAACGTGCCTTTCGTCTTCAATGAAGATTTCACTACGCTCGACGACGTCTAAGTAATCGATGTGGCGAGTCATTACCACCCGGCGATCAAGGCGTCGAACGCAAAAGATATCCGTTCTAGGTCTTCAGGAAGATATTTCAACTCTTGTTCAAATAAAGGCGAGAGTTTGTAATCCCACAGCCGCTGAAGGCTCTTCTCATCTTTTACCGTCATGAAGTAGGCGTGGCCCAGTCCTCCGTGCGGAGTTACTTCTTGACATAGAGTGAAAAAATCGAGGATTCTACCGGCTAGTTCATCATCTACTCCGTTTCGAGCGAGCAAATGCTTAAGAATTTCAGGATCCGGCTTCATCTGAATGACTTCAAATCGTCGCTGCATAGCCACATCGATCGCCGAAACTGAACGATCATCGGGATTCATTGTGGCGATAATAACCAAATTTGCTGGTATCAGAAAGGATCTGCCTGATGACAGCCGAAATTGCGTATCCCGATAATCTGGCTCCATATACGTGAGTGCCTCACCAAAGATGCGACCCGCATCTCCACGGCTGAATTCGTCAATCACTAGTACGGCCATCTCACCGTTCCGCGCCAGGTCACAAGCTTCCGCAAAGACTTTCCACTTTCTTACGAAACTCGGAAGTTGCTGCCCCGGAACCACCTCGGGTACGAATCCCTCAATAAAGTCCTCGTACCCGTACGACGCGTGAAATTGCACCAACCGGATCTGATCAGGGTCTCCAGCGACGATTTTCATCGCGAGCTGTCGCGCATACCAGGACTTACTCGTGCCTGGCGGGCCCGTGAGCAGGAAGGCCCGAGAGCCGTCTTCGATCAACTCCGCCACTTCAAGCGCAAGGGCATCGCCGTCATCAATCTGAACATCGATCTGTTCACTTTGCTCGGCGGGCTCACTGCCGTCGCTCGGATCGTCGAAAGTAGGCTCTAAGTTCACTGGGCGGCCAAAATCGGTCATCCAGGTCTCCGCCGACAAGGCTTCTTGGAAAACAGGTTTATTCGCGAGGACCGCATCGATCATGGGCAAGTAGTACCGGTTGAATTCGTAGGTCGAACTATTCGGCTTCTCGATAAGTGGCGGAGAACCACCGATCTGTGTCCCAGCGCGACCCATCCAGTACTTGGTTTCAGCGTTAGCGCCAGTTAGCCGCGGGGGATATTTCAGATCGAGTTCAGCCGCGGTTTTTCCCGAGTCCACATCGGAACGGAATTCTCTTATCGATTCAACTGCGCGCTCAATGTCCTCATGCCGATGAAGCCGCAACACAAATCTCTGCAACTCCTCGATCGTGATTCGATTGTCACTTTCGCGCATAACCTTCCATATCGTCCAATACGGGAAAATGTCACTTGATTCTCGAAGTGTTGTGGCGCCCTCTCCTCGAACAGGGGGCCGCTCCGGGTTATTGAGTTGAAATCTAGCGAGCAGCTCTAATAGAAACGGCGGTATTGCCACGAGAAAGCTAGGCAGATCGCCAAGTATGGCTAAAGCTTGACGCCCCGCAGGCGTGATTGAGAGCTTTCCGTCATGGGTCGCTATCCAACCGGTCTCTCGATAAGCTTGAATCGCGGTTTGGAACTTTCCTCCATGGCGCTCGGACACGTTCCCGGTGAGTGTCGCGTACTCACGGTCTATCAAGTGTTTGGCAGTATCGAAATCTTCGCCGTCGTGTTTCGCTGCTAGCTGGAACAGTTGGATCGCTAGAGGCGTCAATGAGCTATCCCTAGCCTGATGCCAGTAGAAATCACCCACGCCGACCTGAGCGCTGTCAGACGTCTCGACTATCTGGTCAGGCATTTTTCTCCTTCTTTAGGACCACAATGGACTCGCGGAGATACGCTACGAGTGGCTGCATCGCTTTGCGTTGTTGCGAGCTAGTCGTGAGGTGCCTCGCTATCTCAACGCGCTCCACACTGAAGCCAAGGTCTACGGCAATTTTGGCGAGCAACACGTCAGTGGGTATGACAACCCCTCCGTAGGCAGAGTTTCCGATCACAATATGGCACTCACCCCCATTCGACAGAGTTCTGTAGACGCCCGCTAACAACTCACGCATATCCAAAAAATAGGCGAATATGGTTTTCGGTATCTTTGAGTTCCAAAGCTTCGTAGGGTCAATTTGCTCGACAAGCTCATACAATTCACTAGGCAAAGTCCGGGAGTCCGGCACCACGATCGGCATCTCGACGTGTGAGCGCAGGGCCCGCTCACCAATTGCTCGGATATCACCGTACGTTTCCACAAGCCCCGACATCCAAAGCTCGACCTTGAATATCTTCATGTAGTTGAAATTGTTGCAATAAGGTGGCGAGAAGATCGCGAGCGAAACTGACTGGTCGGACACGGTACTGATGCCGGTTATCGAGGATGTCTCGTGGATCACGGGGGTGGCCAACTCAGCATTTGGCTGAACATCCTCGAGCATCGTATGGAACTGCGAAGCCAACCGCCCCTTAACCAAGCCCCAACCGTCGGACTCGAATCCTGGAACTTGCGCCCACGGCAGCGTTATGTAGCCGTTCGCGGTGCGCTTCCTGTTCCGATACTTAATGCCGTTTCCTTCTTTGAAGACATTGGAAACGCCCTCGAGGGTGGATAACCAGCCTGCCATCAGGAAATCCTTGACATTGCCCGGCAGTATTTGATCGATTATGTAGCGCGTAGTCAATAAAGCGTTCAAAACGTCGGCCCTGAACACTTTATCCAGAATAGACAGAGCAGGCCTCTTGGCTTTGGGCTGATCCGAGGTAGCCGCCTGAATTTCGCGGAGAGAGGTTCGTATATTTTCGAGGTCCTCTGTCGAATAGTTGTGCGTCTTAGCTCTCGCCACAATCGAGACAATAGGATTTACATCAAAGCCTATCGAGGGTATGTCTGCTTGGTGGGCGGCCACCAAGGTTGAACCCGCCCCCGAAAATGGATCGAGAATCGATACGGTTTCGATCTCAAGCTGCCGAACCGCGCGGTCGATCAGCTCGGGCGAGAACCCCTCCCGATAGCGGAACCAACGTTGAAACCGTTCGCCACTATTCGGTGAGGCGTGGACAAGATCGGCGGCAGAACTATCTTCAAATACGTTGAAGAACGAATCAAGTTGGCTGAGAATTGTCTCCTGCGCCCGAACCGAAGGATGTTTCGATTTGTTGGGTTTCGTCGTGGAAGGTTCCAAAGTCTCAGAGCCCTCCTCTCCTGAGGTTGTGGAACTTACTGGGGACTTCAGCACAGGGGCCAACTTTACCTTCCGGGTAATGTGCTCGAACAGTGAAAATCGCGAAGCGGGACTAAAGTCCTGCCGCCAAGACACATACTTCGCCAGTTTAGGCGGCCTTCGATGGAAGTTAGCAATGGCTTCGGCCCAACAGTGTCAACGTTGCCTTGTCGCCCTAGAACTAGAAGTCTTGCGCTGACCGAAAGACCGAATACAGATCGCTCCGGGGCGATCTCTCGGTGAAAGAAGTTTGCCACGCCGGCGTGCGCACCCCGGGCGGAGACTCGAGTAACTCTAAAATCGAATTCGGTTGCGCGACAATACGATATGAACGATGTATACGTTCATCTAACGCCCGCCACATGATCCCCGGCGCAGCTACACGCTTTTCTACCTACGAGATGGTCGAACCTGCGAAAGACGTGACGCCGAAGCCTTGCGTGGGCGGCCCGATTCCCTTCCGGAAAACGAATCACAATGCGAAATCTGTTACTGATCCGTGCATCTACTCGAATTCTGCCAAACAGCTGTCGCTCGCACTTATGACTCTTCGCCGCTCGGCGGGCCTGCGCTCATTTATCGAAATTGCCTCTCGCTCGGCTTCCTGAAACTGAACGCAAGGCCGCGAGTCGGCGCCACGACTCGAAGAGGACGCTTGGCGACTTACGATTTTGAACGGCCGCCTGTTCTCCGCCGGAATCCACTGGTGTTAGGTCGGCCCCGAGCCTTAACTTCCCACCAACCCAGCCGTCTACGGGCTCCCCTCAACGCGCAAGAACAGCCGCGCAGGCTTCCCCACCGTGCCCGCCGCAACCTCGCCCGTCGCCGCGAGCTGGGGTTCCATCGCGCGGCGGAAGCTGTCGCGCATCAGCGGCTCGCCAGCGACAGCCTCGTGCAGGTCCTGGAGCTGGCGGAGGGTGAAGGCGTCGTCCAACAGGTGGAGCGGATCGGGCGCCGACGCATAGCTCGAGCGCAGCGTCGCCACCGCGCGGTCGAGGATCTCGTTGTGCCCATAAGGCAGGGTGCCGACATCCGTCACCGGCACCACTCGCGCTAGGTCGGCGTTGATGCTGAGGCGCGACCACGGCACCGCGTCCAGGTGCGCGACCGAGAGCACCCAGCCGCGATTGTCGCGAGCAGGGTCGTCAAAGACGTGGAGCTGGCGGGGCGACAGGCCGGACACACCGGCCTTGACCTGCAGCGACCGGAGCA
>TARA_R110002051_G_scaffold315199_1_pt1 | contig 10230 bp, 6 predicted proteins | sample TARA_R110002051 | Tara Oceans TARA_R110002051 (sample SAMEA4397023) | marine metagenome | biome: Polar Biome; feature: [MES] marine water layer (ENVO:01000295) within the mesopelagic zone...; material: water (ENVO:00002006), including particulate matter (ENVO:01000060) such as...... | reverse complement strand
TCTAACGAACTTCTCTTTTAATTCATCATCCTGATTTAAAAAAGTCAAAATTGTATCTGTAGCTATACTTGTTATATCAGTATCTGATGTAATTGTTAATCCATTAGCACTAATACTATCCACTAGCCCTAAATAATTTGTGGAACTCAGGGTGGCAGTTTTATATATTTCTTGGCCGACATGAATATTGTGTTCTGCATCTTGATCAGTATTAAGAACAATTGTTTTTGTTGCAGATGTTATGGCGGTTAATAAAGTTGCTTGCGTTTTTAGAATTTGTATACCTGAATGGTTAGTACCATCCACTTGCCTCAAAACTTTAGCTGGTAGATAAGGGTAATATTTTGCTACAGATATTTTATCTTCACTATCATAATATGTCGGATCAGCTTTCGCTGTTATAACATTTATTCTTCTTGGTTGGTTTAAATTATCAGTCCAAAATAATAAATCATCTATTAAATTTACACCTGTTATTAAATAATTTGTATTAAATTTTAAATAATTTGTTGTATTGCCTATTAAAGGTACAGGAGCTGTAGATCCAGCCTCATAATAATAAATATTATCTGTAACTGATCCTGAGTCGCCTTTTACAAAATAGAATATTCTATATTTATCGTCTTGAGTTCTTTCGCTATCTGCAAAATAACCAATAACAGTACCAATATCTCCTGTAATTAATAAATCTTCTTCCCTTAATGTTAAAACAACATTTGTAGAACCCCCAATTGCAGGGGTGCCTGTGTCTTTACTTATTGTTATAGTATCCCCAACTTTATATCCAGATGCTGAACCACTTAAAGTAACTTGAGTTACCGTGTTGTTATCTATTATAATATTAACCGTTCCTCCAGTTCCGTCCCCACTTGTTGTAAAACCAGATGTGACACCAGGCGTACCGCTATATCCAGCACCTGCAGCATTAGTACCATCCGTTGTGTTTGTAGTAACAACACCTATAGTTCTTTCACCAGATTTAAATGCCCCAGTTGTGTAATTTAATTTATTACCTAAAATATTTTGTGCAGTACCTACATTAGAACCTTCAGATTTAGTTACATAGATATTCTGCGCATCGACATATTCTCCGTTTTTTAATAAACGAGCATCTAGATCTTTGTTCATTTTACCTTCTAAAAAGGTATTTTTAAGTTCTGGCATATGTACTATTTAATTTGTTTAGATTTACCCCTCATAACTTGGGTAATTTCTTCAGTTTTTAAATTTGATAATCTTATCTTAGCGGTGCGCATTGCTGCTCTTCTTTCTTTTCTAAATCTGTTTATAATATATTCAGGCATATTAACTTTTGAAGAAGCTATTGCATGAGTTATATATTTATATATTGCATCTTCTGCAAATTTATGTACTTGCATTTCATCATCACTACCTAAACCATCTGATATATATTTTAAAGTAATAAGTCTTTCAGACATATCACTACTAAAATTAATAGTACCATTTGCTTCATCAATTATAAAATATCCATTTTCTTGTGTAAATTCAGGGCTTAAACCAAATCTTGCGCCATGTACAGCCATTCTATCTACTCCTCTATCATATATATCATGACTTATTTTAACATTAGGTACTGAACCTGAAATATTTGCAGGATCTAACTCATTAAATCTAGCCCCAGTTACAGATGTACTTGTTAAAGCGTTGTCATCTGCATCATAAAGATAATTATAATCTTCATCTTGTAATAAAGATTCCGATGGTCTTGAGCTAAATCTCGCGGGTAATATTAATCTTTCAATACCAGATCCATCAACCCAGGATAAACGTGTATATCCTACATAATCTTGTGGCATAGGTATTGATAAGCCAGGCCCCACTTCTGTTTCTTGTATTTTTTCAATTCTTGATACATCATAACTAAATTCTTGTATACCGCGTTTTGCGTGAAACATTATATCTGTTTTTTTAGCATTATCAATAATTTTTCCATCCCCTACAAAAGCAACTAAATAGTTGTTTATAATATCATTTAATTTTACATATCTATATTTGCCTAATCCTTTATCTTTTAATTTTATATTTACAGAATCTCCTACCGCTCTTGCGGGATCCAAAGTTAATACACCAGTCCCTGGGACATATGTAATCCCAGAAGTTATTTCTATATCATTAACATATACAAGAAATTTCTCAGCACTAGATGGTACTGGATCTAAAGTTATTGTGAATGCCGATTGACCTGCCGAAGCTACAATTACTTGGCTAGATTCGTAATATTGATATGATGTTTCTTGTAGTAATGCCATTATCTAGTTTATTTCAAGTTGAATTTTTTTGTTTTCCTCATTCCCTGCCATTTGTATTAATGTAGGGTCTTTTACTATTACACCCGCGTGCGCAAGTATTTTTATAACTAAATTAACTTGCTCTGATTTATGTAATTCAAAATCATAAGAAGTTGAAGCTTGATAGTTATATGCGTTATTACTTGTCCTCGTAAAACCCCATTTAGGGTCTTGTGGAATTTTGACATAATCTATCTGAGCAGATGTTAATGTGATAGGTAAAAATTTTATTTTGGTACTCATAGAGGGCGTAGCTGTACTAGCAGCCACCGCTTGATTTGAAGTGCTTGCGGATGCCGACTCTAAGTAATATACCGGATATTGTGAAGTAGGTTTTGTTAATTTTGAAGCATTTATATAAGATAATTCAGATTTTTTAACTTCTTGTAGATTAATTGTTCTACTATCTGACGTTATATTTATAATTCTATATATATCTGCTGGTAAAGTTGAAGCACCTGTTGATATACTTAATGTAGCTTCTTTAGATAATATATCTATTTTTTCTTTTATATTTCTTGGCAAATCTCCGTATTCATCGTTTACAACAAAGCTTTTCTTTCTGTTCATAGCCCTGTTATAATCAAAAAATGATTTTTCAAGCAAATCTAATTGTACTTGCGTGCCTATTCTATTGAACTGATCTGGTGTTAAATATCCTCTACCCTCTTTATTTATTATTGAAAGCACAGTTCTATATACTGAATTTACTGAAATTGCCATAGTATTTTTTTATATAATGATTAAGCCGCCTATAGCGGCTCAACCACTATAAACGATTATTTTAATCTTTTTTCAATTGTTTGGAATACTTCAACACCTTCATCTGTTTTAAACCATGCAGCTAATGCTGAATATGGATTTTCATCAAATGGAACTGTTATAAGCTTTCTTCCTGTCGATGCCCAATTAAATGTTCTTTGGTCGCTAGATAAAGTTATAATATGATTTTCTGTGGCTTTTATACCTAGATTTCTAATATTAATATTTTCATCTTCCGCTAATTCTAAAAACAATTCTGGGTTCTTTTTAGCAAATAGTAGCAAATCTCTTTTAAGTTCCTTAGAAGTCATCTTAGATACCTTAGATCCAAGCTCTGACCTTAAAATAGCCTCTGCATGGTCAACTTCAATAGCCTGTGCGGCTGTTAAAGCTGTTATTTCTAATTGTAAAACATCTAGTTCATCTTCTGCAATTTGCACCGCATCAAATTCTTTAAAATGTGTGCCATTTCTTGGATGAATTTTAAGAAATTGTTGTAACGTTTGTTTTTCTTTTGGAACATAAAGTTTACCATTTTTAAAAGAAATATGACTTAATCTTTGACTCCCTTTCATTTCATCTTGGAAAACTGTTTTTTGATTTTCGCAATATTTTATTTCTCTTTCATAGCCCTTTTCTTCATCAAAATGTAAAATTCCTCTACTATTTAATATGTATGTAATTGGTGTATCGTTAATAACTAACTCATACAACCTGTCTTTTATTTCCCATTTAGGTTTTTTAACTTCAATAGGTTTTGATTTTGGTTGTTCTACAACCTGTGGTTCTGCAACCACTTTTTTTGTTTGTTTCATGATATAATATAATAAAAATGTTAAAATAAAGGTGCTGGGTGCCGAAGCACCCGTTACCTTTAATAAATATTAAGAATCGAATCTTATAAAGTTGTTAGCAGCTTGCGTTACTAAACACCTTTCTGATAGATAGTGAATTTCCATCTTGTCAAATCCAGTTGTGGCAGCGCCACCTACTGAGCCTGTAACCCAAGTTTTCAATTTCCTATCATCCGCTTGGGAAGCCCTATATCTTACATGTAAGAAAGGTCTCCTAACGTTAGCGGCTAATGTTTGATCGTAAACCGAAGAACTCCCAGCTGGAAGTAAAACTCCTTGTAAACCACCTATATTACCTCTTGTAGATTTATCGTTAAGATATTTCCAATCAGTTTTATAAAAGTCATAAGAACCTCTTCTAAATCCTTTGAATCCTAAGTCAATAGCCATATCCACTGAATTGTTGAATACGCCATAAGCAGATCCAGATCCAGCACTACCTCCATCAAGACCAGCCAATAGGTCATCTACATAAAGATTTGCATCTCTATCTAAGAATAACATATTTTCTTCAATAGCCCCTTGTTTGTCTAATTCTTTTAATAATAAGTCAAATTCAGGAAGCTTATCAGCTGCTGGAGTTGCTGCGTCAAATTGATTTGTTGATACAATACCTCTATTACCAATAGCTGAAAGTAAACCTTCAGACCCAGCAGGGATAGCAGCATCAACTGCTCCACCTGTTACTGCCTTTTCAGCCTCAACCATTGTCATTTCCATATATTCCTCAAATCTTTTGTTAGTGTCACCAGATGCTTTTAAGTACCATAAGTAACCACCTTGACCACTTTCGCCAGTCACTTCAACCCACCCAATTTGAGCAGTATCAGAACCATTGATTTCAAAATGATCTTTAATTATTATTGGTTGATTTGTGAAAGTTTTGAACGAAGGTTCAACTGACTCAGTCATTGCGTCAGTACCTTTCTTAAATTCAGAACCGTATACAAATAATTTAATCGTTAAAGAAGCAGCTGCAATACCAGCCAAGTCATCCACGTTTTCAACCGTGTAAGGCTTGATAATTGGGGTTGCCCCTACTGATTTTACAAATGCTTTAAATACGACTCCACCTATATCACATACAACTGTATTACCTACTCTTAATGAGTGAGCAATATCAGCACCACCAGTGTTATCAATATCTTTAATTGCAGATATTGTACCAGTAGCAGTTGCTATAGTTGCTTGATAAGCGATGTGTAATCTTCCTTGCTCAGACCAAATTACTTGATCCGATTGCATAGGCATTTCTGCCCCTGCCATTTTTAAGAATCCAGCTACGGTTCTATTACCGTATCTTTCAACTTCTTTTTCATACAGTTCAGGTAAATACTGTTTTGCCCATCCGTCGTTTTGAATATCTAAGTAACTACCTGCTGTAGTCATCTTAGAAGTAGCCGGAGTAGCTATACTAGTTGCACCTGGTCCCGCATAAGCTGCGTTTGTTGCCATTTTAATTTTGTTTTTTTAATTGTTAATAATTTTTGAACTTTAATTTTAGCCCTGAATCATCATCACCTGAAATAACTCTCACTTTTAAACCACCAGCATCAACAAAACCTTCCGCAGTTTTACGGGGGCTCATATCGATGTTCTTTGCATCTGCTGTAATTTGTTTCACAGCATCTGCTTTACCCTGTTGGTAAAAATGATTAGCCAAAGCATCAGGATTAGAAGCAGCAAATAAAGCTTTATGGAACCCACCTGCGTTAGTAAGGAGTTGATCCTTGCCAACATATTTATCAAAAACATTTGATAAATTCTGGGATTCTTTTACTGTATTAGCATCTTTAACGTTAAACCTATATTTTTTATCTCCGACATCGAAATTAAAACCTTTAAAATCTTTGTTAAAAATATTTTCAGTTTGTTGTTTAAAATGCGCTGTTTGCTTCTTTAATAATTGCTCAGCTGATATTTGCTCAGTATTGTAGCGATCGAAAAATTCTATAGCTTTTTGCTGTTCAGGTAGTAACTTAGAACCCAACTTGACTTCTTTGTAATACTTATCCTTCAATCCTGTCAAAAAGTTTTTAGCATTTGCGACTGCTTCTTTATGAGCTAATTTTTTTCTTTTAACATCTCTTGGTTCATCTATCTCATCATCAAAAGAAAATTGGTCTTCTAATAAAAAAGATACTTCATCAAAACTGAGATGTGATTTTGTTTGTTTGTAGTATTCTCTTAATAATACATCTTCATCTACGCTATTATAATCTGCGTTTAATCTAGAGTAATCTTCAATACTTCCACCAGTTTCTTCCATAAATTTTACAAGTTCTTGTATATTTTCTGGTAATTCTACTGTTGGCTCTTGTATTTTTTCTTCCTGTAATATCTCTTCTTGTTCCGGTGTGGTAGTGGTAGCCTCAGTGCTTCCATCCTCTTCATCGGTTATTTCTTCTAATACAGGTGTTTCTTCTTGTTCAGGTTCTTTTTCAACCTTTTTGTCAGTAGGTTCTTCTTCAACCTTTTCCTCAACAACTTTTTCAGTTGATTTTGGGGGTTTAGTTAAATCTACTTTATACATACCAGATTCTTTATCAAAATTAGAATCTTTTTGTACTTCTTTTTCTTTTTCTGCTGGAGTCTTTATTTCGTCTTCCAGCACTTTAGCTTTAGCTTTTGCCATAATAAAATATTATATAATTGTTAAAAAAATTTATCTTGGATCAAATTGTTCTAATCCAAAACCTCCTAAATTATCAAATCCAGCGGATTCAAAGTTTTTAGGAGCTTTACCAGATTTTCTCTGGTCTATTAATTCACTTTGTTGTGATGCTTGTATTTTTGTTCTTTCGTCTTTACGATCTTCTTTGTATTTCTCTTTATCATTAATCCCATTTGTTTCAACTTCTTTAAGCTGCATATTCAAATCAAATTCGAATTGCATTAATTCTTTTTTAATCGCAGCTTCTCTTTCTAATTTTTGGATATCAAATTGAGATTGAGCTTGTGCCATTTGTACTTTGCTTTCTGTAATACCTTGTTGTTTTTGTATTTCAGCAGCAGCAGCGGCTTGGGATGCTTCTTGATTAGCTTTCCCCTGAGCTTCGATATTTTGTTGTTGTAATTGCTGATCTAATGTTTCTTTTCTTTTCCTCCTTATTTTTAATAGCTGATTAGCTAATTTTAAGTTTTTCACTTCTCTAACATCAATAGCATCTTCAAGATTTATTTGTTGTTGTTGAATAGCCATTTGTATATTGTTCTCAAGAAGTTGCTTTTCTTCTTCATCAGGGGCTAATTCTAAGAATATACCAAAATCATGTATATGTAAATCTTTTATTTCATTTAAATTACCGACATTAAATTTACCCAATGATTGCATAAATTGGTTAGTAGTATTAGAATATTCTAACACATCCGCAATCCTTAATGAAACCGCTTCAGCAGTTTTTAAAGTAAGATATAATCCACTTTGTAATATATGCCTTGTAGCTGTGTTACTATTAGCGGCTGCTAATTTTTGTAATCCCACTAAAGCATGCTTATCTGGTTGGCTACCATCTCTTGCTTCATTCAATCCAGTTACATCTCTCATCATTTGTAAATAATAATTGTAAGATTGTATTAAACTAGCAATTTTATTATTACCACCAGATGATTGTAATTCCTGTATCGGTATTTTACCAGGATTCATATCCCCGTCCTGTGTCATTGATCTACCAATAACAGAACCAGTTTGGAAATACATATTTAACGCTTCTTGTGGATTATAATTTGTACCATTACCTAAATCCACTTCAGCAAGACCATCCGCATCTAAATATACACCGTCTGGTACAAGTCGGGAAAGAACTTGTTGTAATTTAAGATGCGTTATTTGAATCATATCAGCGAATGATGTCATTCTCCCTACTAATGATTCAGGCTTTCCTTTATATATTCTTGGAGCTACAATATTATAACTCATTTGTACTTTTGTAATATCAGATTTAGGCCTAGTCATATTAACAGCTTTTTGCCATTTTAATAACTTTTCTTGGCCAACAATCTTGGCGCCCTCATATAAACATTCAATTGATCTTTTTACTTTCTTAAATCTTGGGTCGCTTTCTTCAGGTGGATTAAATCCATCATTTCTCTTTAAAGCTTTTTGATAACCACTGCTACCTTCTTTTATTTTATAAACTTGATTTTCGAAAGTTTTATATTCAAAATATAATATATATACATAGTTACTATCAATACTACCAGATGTAGAAAATTTATTACGTAATTTCGTACTACCTGATCCATAAGATTCTAATTTCTTTAAATCTTCATTAGTTAATTCTGGGAATTGTTTTTTCAATTCTCCAATAGTTAATTTTCTAACCTCGCCTACATAATATAAATCCTCAAAATAAGGGGATTCAGTATATGAATAAACTAAATCAGAAGGATCTACATATTCTAATTTAATACCTTCAGCTGTATTAAAACTATTTTTTACACAAGCTATACCTAAAACTGTGGTATCATAATCCAATCTCTTCTTAAGAAGTTCATATTTGTTTAAATCAAATACATTCGTTAATGCCTGTTCTTGCGCAATTTCAATACTTTGCTTATAATTTAATTGCATATGCAATTCTAATTCTTCATCTGATTCAGGTAAACTATTTTGATCATTTTTAAAAGTATCTAATCCAACTGTAGCTTCTACATTTTTTTTGAAGTCAAATAAACGCATATCTTCTAAATATCCTTTAACATATGCTGTTCTTTCTGCTGAAGCTGTACTATCTACAGAATAAGCTTTTAAATCATAAGTTCTCTCTGCAATACCATTAACAACAATATCTACAAATTTAGGTATAATAGGTACTGGTTTCCAGTCTAAATTTAAATAAGACAAATCACCATTAATTGATAATTCGTTTTTATATTTCTCTACACTTTGTTCCCCTCTTGCATATAGTCTTAATCTATGAAAATTATCTCTATTTGCAAAATAACGTGTATCTGACCCGTCTTTTTTAAACCATTCTGCTTCTATAGCGCTACCAATCTGTAAACCATACTGTTCACTAGATTTCTCAGCATCGCTTGTAGCTTGACTTGGAAAAATGCCTTGTTTTATTACTTTAGCCATTTATTATATTATTTTTGAAAAATTTCCTTTATTGTTGTATTTAGCAAAACTAAAATTAACTTTATCTTTTAATTCTATGTGTGCGCGAGGCGCATACAAGTTTTTATTACATGCCATAACTGCTAAGCCTGAACTTATCGCGGCATCAAATTTTGTTCTTTTATTTATATCAAACTTAATCCAATCATTTAATGTAATATTAAAATACATATCGCCATAACCGTCACCCTCTTGCATACCAACATAATTATTAATATAACTTTCTATAGCCGCGGCATGGGCTTGTTTAATATCCTCACTTGAATTTGGTATTCCTCCTATTTCTTTTTCTGCAACAGATAATCTATTCCAGATTTTGTCAGGTCTATTCATTGAATATCCCCTATAACCTCTTCTTTTTAAATAATATAATAATCTAGGTTTATTATTTTCACATAATAATGGCATTCCATAAAATACTAAAGCCATTAATACATCTTCAAAAAATATTTCTGCGGTTTGTGGTCTAGCAATATATTCTAAAAAAAATCTATTTGGTGGAGCATTCTCCATGCTAAACTTAGTTAAGCCATGCAAAGCCCCTTTAGATCCTTTACCATCAGTTGTACCAGATATATCATAACTGTCACACCCAAATGCGCCGATATGCTCATTACCTGGGCATCTAGCTCCATTTTTTATTATTATTTTATTTTGTAAATTTCTACTTGGTACCCAAGTTATATTAAATCTACCATTCAAATTCGGTGTAAATTCCACTTGGGTATCTTTAACCCCATTTTTCCATGAAAAATTTCCGGTAGTAATAACACTATCGTGTTTAGCCTCTTCATTATAATCTATCTGTTCATAAATCTTCGCGAGATTAAATATACTATTTTTAGTTTCATCTCTAAAAGCATGTTCTTCAGTTCGTGGGAATTGTCGATAAAATTCATTTAAGGCATCTTGATCCCCTTTTAATCCTTCGACTTCATTTTCCCAATGTTCGATAACCCCGACATCAATGAGCTGGGCGTAATTATCCTCGACGGCTTCCTTCGGTGTGTCGAATACAGGTAATCCATAAGAATCAATGAATCCTTCGAAGTTCCATTCCATAGGTATGAACAAACTATATAATCCTGCGCGAGTCTGGCCATTACGATTTCTTTTTGTAACATCTGAATCATCATATAGTTTTTTAAAGTTTTCTCCTCCTTTATCTAATGAATTACTTGTA